>OJMM01001431.1_pt1 | contig 14111 bp, 9 predicted proteins | sample 1597231 | NCBI WGS metagenome assembly OJMM01 (sample SAMEA2452128, study PRJEB22498) | human gut metagenome | reverse complement strand
GGTTCATAAATGATAACTTCTGCACCTTTAGCTTTCAGGCGCTTCATGACACCCTGAATAGAAGACTGGCGGAAGTTATCGGAGTTGGACTTCATAGTAAGGCGGTATACACCGATGGTAACCTGATTACCAGGAGTGCCGTCACGTCCGGCAGTACCGTGATAATATCCGGCTTTTTCTAAGATTCTGTCAGCGATAAAATCTTTTCTTGTGGAGTTAGATTTTACAATCGCTTCAATTAAGTTTTCAGGAACATCTTTGTAGTTGGCAAGAAGCTGTTTTGTATCTTTTGGAAGGCAGTATCCGCCATAACCGAAAGATGGGTTGTTATAATGTGTGCCGATACGTGGGTCTAAACCAACACCATCAATAATCTGCTTTGTATTTAAGCCATGTACTTCTGCATAGCTGTCAAGTTCGTTAAAGAAACTTACGCGGAGTGCGAGATAAGTATTGGCAAATAATTTAACGGCCTCAGCTTCTGTAGGGTTTGTAAATAAAACAGGAATATCTTCTTTGATAGCTCCCTCTTTTAAAAGACCGGCAAAAGTATGTGCTGCCTGTACAAGACGTTCATCTTCTAATGGTGCACCAACAATAATTCTGGAAGGATAGAGATTATCGTAAAGAGCACGTCCCTCACGTAAAAATTCTGGGGAGAAGATGATATTTTTTGTGTTGAATTTTTCTCTTACAGAAAGAGTATATCCGACAGGAACAGTGGATTTGATAATCATAGTCGCGTTTGGATTGTATTCAAGAACTAACTTGATAACAGCTTCTACGCTTGAAGTATCAAAGTAATTCATCTTAGGGTCATAGTTAGTAGGAGTACTGATGATAACAAAATCTGCATTCTCATATGCAAGTTTAGCATCAGTAGTTGCTGTGAGATTTAAGTCTTTTGTAGCGAGGTATTCCTGAATCTCCCTGTCTACGATAGGGGACTTGCCGGAATTGATCAGATTTACTTTTTCTTCGATAATATCAACGGCATAAACTTCGTTATGCTGAGAAAGAAGGATTGCATTGGAAAGACCGACATAACCGGTTCCGGCAATCGCTATTTTATAAGAACTCATTAATAATACACTCCTTTATTGAACATTATTTAGTAAAATTGTAAACAGAGTGTGTTAAAAAGTCAAGAAAAGAATGTACATCATAAGATTATTTAAGAGGTTTATCAATTGAAAAAAATGTTATATCATGTTAAAATATTACGGATATATTACAGAACAATATTTTTTGGAGAAAAATGTAAAAGGAGAAATCATGAAAAAATATGATTATTTGATTGTAGGAGCAGGACTTTTTGGTGCTGTTTTCGCTCATGAAATGACAAAAGAAGGAAAAAAATGTCTTGTAATTGATAAAAGAGATCACATAGCAGGTAATATTTACTGTGAGAATGTAGAGGGAATTAATGTGCATAAGTATGGTGCTCATATTTTCCATACATCTGATAAAGTAGTTTGGGAATACATTAATCAGTTTGCAGAGTTTAATAATTACATTAACTCTCCGGTAGCAAGATATAAAGATGAACTTTATAACTTACCATTTAATATGAATACATTTAGCAAGATGTTTGGTATTAAGACACCGGCAGAAGCAAAAGCAAAAATTCAGGAAGAAATTGAAGAATTAGGAATCACAGAACCAAAGAACTTAGAAGAACAGGCTCTTTCTTTAGCTGGCCGTTCTGTATATGAGAAGTTAGTAAAGGGTTATACAGAGAAACAGTGGGGACGTGACTGTAAGGATCTTCCTGCATTTATTATCAAGAGACTTCCACTTCGTTTTATTTATGATAATAACTACTTTAATGACCGTTTTCAGGGAATTCCTATGGGAGGATATACTGCGATTGTAGAGAAGATGTTAGAAGGTTCTGACGTATTACTGAACACAGATTATTATGAATTCAGAAAAGAGAATGCGGATATCGCAGAAAAAACTGTATATACAGGAATGTTAGATAAATATTTTGATTACAAATATGGCGTATTAGAGTATAGAAGCGTTCGTTTTGAGACAGAGACTTTAGATATGGACAATTATCAGGGTAATGCTGTAGTAAACTATACAGAGCGTGAAGTTCCTTATACACGTATTATCGAGCATAAGCATTTTGAATATGGAACACAGCCTAAAACCGTTATTTCCAGAGAGTATCCTAGTGAATGGAAGTTAGGTGAGGAACCATACTATCCGGTGAATAATGAGAAGAATGAAGAAGTTGCTGGAAAGTACCGTGAATTAGCAGAAAAAGAGAAGAATGTTATTTTCGGAGGTCGTCTTGGCGAATATCGTTATTATGATATGGACAAGGTAATTGCAGCGGCATTAAAAGCAGTAGAGAAAGAAAAGAATAATTAATTAGGAGTGAGGAAATGGCAAAAGTATCTATTATTATACCTACTTATAACGTGGAGATGTATCTTGTAGAATGTATGGAGAGTGTTGTAAACCAGACATTAAAAGATATTGAAATTATCTGTATTAACGATGGTTCAACCGATGGCTCTTTAGAAATCTTAAAGAGTTATGCGCAAAAGGATGACAGAATCGTTCTTGTTGATAAAGAGAATGGTGGTTATGGAATCGGAATGAATATCGGTTTAGATAAAGCGACTGGAGAATATATCGGAATTGTAGAACCAGATGATTTTATCCCGTTAAATATGTATAGTGATTTATATGAAAAAGCTGTTGAGAATGATTTAGACTTTATTAAGGCAGATTTCTATCGTTTTAAACGAGACAGTGAAACAGAGGATATGGAATTAGTTTATAATCATTTATCACCAAATAAGGAAGATTATAATATCGTGTTCAATCCAAGTGAAACACCGAAAGCAATCCGTTATATTATGAATACCTGGAGCGGAATTTATAAGAGAAGCTTTATTGAGGAATTCCATATTCGTCATAACGAAACTCCTGGTGCATCTTTCCAGGATAATGGATTCTGGTTCCAGACATTTGCCTATGCAAAGCGTGGAATGATCATTGATAAGCCATACTATATGAATCGAAGAGATAATCCGAATTCTTCCGTTCATAACAAAGAAAAGGTATACTGCATGAATGTTGAGTATGATCATATCAGAGAGTTGCTGGTGAGAGATAAAGAGGTATGGGAGCGTTTCCGTTCAATGTACTGGTTAAAGAAGTATAACAATTATATGGGAACGATCAAGCGTATTGGTGAAGAATATAAGAGAGAATATGTTCATCGTTTCAGTGATGAGTTTAAGCGGGGACTTGAATTAGGAGAGTTAGACGAATCCGTATTTACAAAGATTAGCTGGTCTAATATTCAGTTTATTACAAAAGATCCGAACGGTTTCTATATGAAGAAAGTTGCTACGCCGGTAAAAGTAAGAAGACTTCAGAAAAAAGTAGAAAAGTTAGAGAAGCAGAATGCAAAGCTTAAGAATGATATTAAGATTATCAAAGGTTCCAGATCATATAGACTTGGCTGGTTCCTGTTAACAATTCCAAGAAAGATTAAGGCTATTTTTAAGGGCAATAAATAAAGGAGAAGCTATGAGCGTAAAAGTATCTGTTATACTGCCGGTCTATAATGCGTCTGATTATCTTCATCAATGTATGGACAGCATTGTAGGCCAGACTTTAAAGGATATCGAGATTATCTGTGTAGACGATGGTTCCACGGATAATTCTTTAGATATTTTAAAAGAATATGAGCAAAAAGATAAGCGTGTCAAAGTAATTCAGCAAAAGAATGCCGGAGCGGGAGCAGCCAGAAACAATGGATTATCCATTGCGACTGGTGAGTATCTTTCTTTTCTTGATTCTGATGATTTCTTTGAGTTTGATATGCTGGAAAAGGCTTATGAAAAAGCAAAAGGTTCTAATGCACAGATTGTAGTATTTCGTTCGGATCAGTATAGAGAAGATTTGAAGGAATTTGTAAAGGTAAAATGGACATTACATGAAAAGCAACTTCCTCCATATCGTCCGATGAATTTCCGCTCTTTTACAGGCAATGTATTTAGAGTGTTCGTAGGATGGGCATGGGACAAACTGTTTGAGCGTAAGTTTGTTGAGGAGAATCATTTAAAGTTTCAGGAACTTAGAACGTCAAATGATATGTTATTTGTATTTTCAGCAATTGCGTTTGCACAAAGAATTGAGATTGAAGATGTTATTTTAGCGCATCAGCGTCGAAATAATCCAAAGTCTTTGTCCAATACGAGAGAAAAATCCTGGGAGTGTTTCCGCATGGCTTTGAATGCATTAAAAGATGCTTTGACAGCACATGGAAACTTCTGGGAGTTCGAGCAGGATTATATTAACTATGCATTACATTTCAGTTTATGGAATTTAGATACGATAACAGGTCCAAATAAAGAGCGCTTATATAATAAATTAAAAAATGAGTGGTTTGCTGAATTTGGAATAGACTCTCTTCCAGCAGAAAGATTTTATGATAAGAAAGAATATGCCAAATATCTTAAGATAAAATCAGGGGATTTTAATGCTTATTGTGAGCAGTAGACATTAAGAGGAATAGACATTGTAAGTAGATATACAGGAAGGAGACCTCAATGAGTACTGATAAAAAAGAGTATGGAATTTCGGTAATAATGCCTTGTTATAATACAGAACAATATGTAGAAGAAACATTAAAGTCTGTATTGAATCAGAGCTTTAAAGATTATGAAATTATTTGTTTAAATGACGGTTCAACGGATGGTACATTAGAGATATTGAAGAGATATCAACAGTCGTATCCAAATATACGGGTGATTTCAAGTGAGAATCACGGAGTTGCGTACCAGAGAAATACAGGTGTTCAGTGTGCTCAGGGAAAATATATCTACTATATGGATAGCGATGATTTACTTAAGGAGAATTGTTTGGAGACACTGTATCAGTATGCAGAAGCAGACAATCTGGATGTTGTGTATTTTGAGGCAGATAGTTTCTACGAAACAAAAGAAATTGAGGAAGCATTTCCTCAATTTCTTACATTATACCACAGACATAAAGAATATGATGGTATTTATGATGGAAGGAATCTGTATATCCAGATGGAGAATGCAGGAGATATAAAGATGTCAGTCGGTTTGCAGTTCACATGTCGCCAGTTTCTGCTGGATAATAATATCAAGTTTGGCATGGAACGATATTTTGAAGATAATTTATATACTGTGAAAGTTACACTTAAGGCAGGTAAGGCAAGATGTGTCAGAGATAATTTATATTTAAGACGTGTCAGGGCTAATTCAACAATGACTACTTCTGAAAATAAAACACGTTTTGAATCTTATTTAGAAGTGGTCAGAGGCTTGATGCAGATATTAGAAGAGGAAAAGCAGGACTTCGTATTGCAGGAAGCAATTTATAAAAGAATAAGAGGAACTTTTATGAATGTGTATAAAGATTATTTAAAGGTTTCGGAAGAAGAAAAAGAAGAATTTTTCGGCGAGAAAGGAAGTCCGTTATATTTGCTTACAGGAATGGCTTCCTTTATGAATATTGAGGAAGTAGGCAGAAAAAAAGTATCTGAGAAATTGAAAAAGACATATGCTGAGAAATCAGAGATCAATGCAAAACTACAAAGAACATACGCTGAGAAATCAGAGATTAATGCAAAACTGAAAAAGGCATATGAAGAAAAAACAGAACGCGGAGAAAAGCTTAAAAAACTGCGAAAGCATTTAAAAGATACAAAAGCAGAACTAGAAGAAAAATCAAAGCGTTTAGAGCAGTTAGAGCAGGAAAAGAAACAGCTGGAGAAGCATTTTCTGGGAAGATTTGTTTTGGAAAAGTATAATAAATAAAAGTTATCCACTGTTTCACTAAGCGAAACAGTGGATAACTTTGTTTAGAAGTTTTTTTATGTTTCTAAACAAAATAGAAATTATCAGACAGATAACAAAAATGATAAGAACAATAGAACTATTATATAAAATGTCGGCAATGAACTCGGAAAAATGAGAGAACATAAAATGATTTAACATAGTAGGTACATTGTGTGTTGCAAGCAAATCTCTTATAGGGATATGGATTAAATATACTGGGAAAGTATAAGAGGCCAGCCAGCATATAAATTTTTGAATTATGTTTGAAGGCACAGGTGCTTTGATGACAGAGGAACAAAAAATAAATATTGCAGAAGCACAGATAATACCAATAGAACTATACCAAAATAGAATATAGTTATTTGGTGTTTCTAATGAATATCTATGAAGCTGAATGAGGCTCCTAAGATAATTCAGAGAGAAAAACAAAAATATAGAAACTGGTATAGCAAGTTTACGGGTAAAAATCTTCTGGTATTTATAAAAAATATGTCCCCAGATTATTTCAATAGAAGCGGGAACTAGAGCATTTATTGAATGATGGGAAAATGCTCCGAGACTATTCGAAGAAATATCATTCATGATTAAAAATATAAATGTCCCTATTAAAAAAATCTTTGTTCGATTTGTATCAGCATCCAAATAATCTACAAATGCCTTAAGCAAAGGATAGATAAGGATTACTAAAATATAAACATAAAGATACCATAGGTGAACGCTGTGGCTAATTGGATTTTGCCAGGACAGAAGAGTTCGAAAGGTATCAATATATTTAGAGGCAGCAATATGTAATGAAAGCGGCTGTTTATCAAATAGCCAGTTAAAACAATAGAAACCAATAATGCTAAATATAATTAACGGAATGATGATATGCTTTAGGGTTTTCTTTAATAATCTGGAATATTCATTATTGAAGAGGAAGGCACCAGTAATCATAAAAAAGATAGCTACGCCATCAGCTAACAGACAATTTAGAAAAAGACGGAAAGTATCCCAGCTATGCTCATTTACAGCAGCGGATAGACTGGTGTGTACTCCGATTACAATCAGGCAGGCTAGAAGTCTGCAAAGTTCAATAGATGGATTTCGTTTCATGTTATTACCTCGAATAAAATTAATAGATAGTATAGTAGACCTTATATAATATAAAGCATTGTATAATATTAGCATAAAAATATAAAAATTGAAATAACGATTTATTTTATTTAAGAAGTTCGTATTTCTGATTGGAAATAAAATAGACGGAAAATAAAGAGGTATATAAAGAATAATACAGGAGTATAGTATGAGAGAGAAAATTAAACCAGGAGTGTATGCGATTTTATCGGCGATAGCTTTGTGTATTTCAGGACGGTTTTCAGTTACAGTTAGCGGCTGGGCAAAACTTGCTGCAGAACTTAGCGGTGAAAAAGAACAGGCATTTGTCATCGTTATTTTACTAATGATTTTATATACAAAGAGCTGGAGCATATATATATCAGGACGGCAATGGATAACACATATATTAGCAGTGTGTTTTTCTTGCTGTATGCTTATAGGAAAAAGCTTTTCTCAGACGGGAGACATAAAATTTATTTTTGGAGATATAAAACAATTTTGTATCGCTGCAATAGTCTTTTGGGGATTTTATATATTATTTGATGTGGCAATTACACTTTTATATGTATATATAAATGAGAAGAGTGAGGAGAAGGAAAAGTCAATAAAAATTAAATGGATAGAGGAACATTACTTTGCCTTTTCTTTTTTATGTATGCTGCTATGCTGGAGTCCTTATATTTTATGTTATTTGCCAGGCTCAGTACCGCATGATGGTTATTGGCAGTTAAATATGGCATTTGGAATTAATCCTTTGACAAACCATCATCCGTGGGTAATTACTTTTATCTATGGAGTTATTATGAGAATTGGAAGATGCATCAATGATAATTTTGGCGTATTTATGATAGTGGCCATATTTACGGTCATAGAAATATTATGTTATGCATCTGTATGTAATAGTTTAAAAAAATGGGGCGCATCGAAAAAAGTGTATATAGGAACATTGGTGTTTTTTTCGGTCGTTCCGGCATTTGGCAGCTATGCACAGGCTGTAATTAAAGATAATATTTTCACGGCATTGCTGGCGCTGTTCTTTATTATTTATATTGATATTTGTATGCATCATGGAAAAAACATTGAAATAAAAAAGATGGTAATTTTGTTCTTGGTGGGAATGATGGTGTGCCTAAGCAGGAATAATGGTGTTTATATTGTTATTCCGTCAATGGTTTGTTTGATATTATATGTACAGAAGGAAAGAAGCAGATATGTTATCCTCCTGATATGTCTTATGGTATGCTATCAGGGACTGGAAGGTTATGTTGCACCGCAGCTAGGAGTAGAAAAAGGCTCAGTAAAAGAAGTACTTTCTATTCCATTTCAACAGACAGCTCGATATATAAAAGAATATCCAGAAGAAGTTACTTTGAAAGAGAAAAAAGCTATAAATGATATTTTATCTTATGATGGGATTAAAGAAAATTATAATCCAGAAATATCAGATTTTGTAAAAAATACTTTTAGAGAAGGTTCTGAAGATAAATTAGATGAATATTTTAAAGTGTGGTTTGAAATGTTTTTAAAACATCCAATGGTATATATAGAAGCTACATTAAATAATACATTTAGTTATTATTATCCTTTTTATAATGAAAAGGTTTTAGGAGATTATCAGTTTTATATTAAAGGAGCGCCTGTGGCAACAGGATATTTTGATATCCATTACATTACGCCGGTAAAAATAAGAACAGTACTTGCAGAATATGCTCAAATATGGAAGAAGGTTCCGGGATTTTCTCAGCTTGTTGACCCTGGTTTTTATACTTGGATCTTACTGTTGTTAGCAGGATATTTAATCTATAGAAAGAGAACAAGGGATATATTATTATTAATTGGGCCAGCCATCAATATATTGATATGTATTGCTTCCCCGGTTAATGGACTATTGAGATATGCTCTGCCTCTTATGGCGTGTACTCCTCTTTTGATATATTTGACAGTGCGTGAGGAAAAAGAATCTGAAACAGAAGGGGAAAATCGCCCTTTATAACATAGAAATGCTGAATTAAGAAAGAATGAAAACAAATTCTTAAATTCTCTTAATTATTCTTGTTGTATAGTTTCTTATGGTTTATAATCTTAATAGCAATGTAAGTATGACACTGTCGATACCATTGGCAGTGTCATATTTGTTTGTATGAATATTAGAGCATTTTCTAAACATGCTTCAGAGCAGATGTTAAAATGAATATCAAATGGATATTAAGAAAAGAGGGAGGAAACAATGGAAGCAATTAAAGTATCAGTCGTAGTCCCTGTTTATAATGTAGATGAATTTTTAGATAACACACTTTCTGATATTACAGGTCAGACTTTGCGAGAGATAGAGATTATTTGTGTGGATGATGGTTCTACAGATAATTCCTGTAAGATTATTGAAGAATGGATGGAGAAAGATTCCAGAATTCAGCTGATCAGACAGAAGAATCAGTACGCGGGGGTTGCTAGAAATAATGGTTTAAAACAGGCACATGGAAAGTATGTGATTTTCTGGGATGCAGATGATTTATTTGAGCATAATGCATTAGAGGTTATGTATGCACAGGCGGAACAGGAAAACTCCGATATATGTATCTGTGAGGCTCGCAAGTATGATAATGCGAAAGAAAAATATATCCCTTCTGATGCATATTTAAAAGAAGATCTTCTTCCGGGAAAGCAGACGTTTAATAAGTTTGATGTTCCAGATTACATTTTTAACTTAACAAATAATGTACCGTGGAATAAGTTGTATCTCAAAGAATTTATAACAAAAAATAAGCTGCAATATCAGGCAATCAAACAGGCGAATGACACGTATTTTACGATTATGGCATTATTTCTTGCGGAGAGAATCACATATGTGAAAGATGTGCTCATTGCTTACAGGGTAAATAATGATGAGAGTTTATCAGGCAAGGCTTCTGATACCGTATTTTGTGCTTATGATTCATGGCTGTATGCCAAAGAACATATAGAGAAGTATCCAGACTTTAATCTTGTCCGGTTCAGTTTTTTGAATCGTGCCTTGAGCGGATTTTATCATGCATTGAATATTCAGACAACTTTTGAATCCTATGAGAAACTTTACCGTAAGCTTGTGGAAGAAGGTTTTCATGAGTTCGGACTAGATGAATGTACAGAAGAGAATATTTATGCAGTGTGGATGTATAAAGATATGCAGAAGATGTATGAGACAGAACCGGCAGATTTCCTCGTACAAAAGAGTATTACAAGACGTGTTAATAACGAGAATAATAATGTGCGCCGTAAGATCTTAAGAGAGAAGAATGCAGTGTTAAGAGAAAATGTGCAAGCACTGAAAGAGGATAAAAAGACTCTGCAGAGCGACAAAAAGAAACTGCAGGAAGAAAAGAAAAAACTTGAGGGCGAGAAAAAAAAGCTACAAAAAGAAATAGACAATATTAAGCAGTCTAAAGCATATCGTCTTGGAAACAAATTGTTGTGGCTTCCGAGAAAGGTCGTAAAAAGAGGATAAAGTGCGAGTTACTCTTGATTTTCTTCTTATTTTGGATATAATAAAGTAGTATAAAGAAGTAATAAATATTTACAGGGGTGGCCAAAGAAGGTATATTTATGTAAGAATAAGTATACCTTCTTTTTCTTTTATACTTCTTTGGGAGTAGATACTTGATATGCTTTAATGCGTGTAATACATAGAGAGGTGATATGTGTGAATACTTTACAGACAAATGACTGGCTTATTTTGAATTCAATTATTTATGAGATTTATACAACAGCCGATTTTGATGGAATGAGAAAAAAGTTTTTGGAGCAGATGAAAATGCTTGTAGATTTTGACAGTGCGGATTTTTATCTGGCAGCAGCGGACGGCGAGCATAAGCTTACAGCACCGGTTATGTATCATTGTGACGAGGATTTATCGGATGTATATGATACCATTGATTATGGGCGCGGAATTTTATATAGCGGAAAAAGTATCGTATACAGAGAGACGGATATTATGGCAGATGAGGTGCGGACAAAAACGGAGTATTATGACAAAGTATATAAGCCGAACAGATGGCATTATTCCTTACAGATGATTATAGCAAAGGATAAGCAGTTTCTTGGTGTAGTCACCTTATATAGAAATATTGGAAAAGATGATTTTAACCATGATGAAGTATTTCTTGTGGATACGTTAAAGGAGCATATGGCATATCGTCTGTGGCAGCAGAGACAGAACCGTATACAGTTTGGTGAAAAACTTACCGTATCAGCAGCGACAGAGAAATTTGGCCTTACAAGACAGGAACATAACATTCTGCACCTGTTAATGGAAGGAAAAGATAATAGCTTTATCTGTGATTACTTAGCAATTAGTATCAATACGTTAAAAAAGCATATTTTAAATATTTATCGAAAACTTGGTATTCGAAACAGGGTGCAGTTGTTTAAGAAAATCAGGGAGAAAGAGTAGAAATAGTCTTTATTCTGTCAAAAATATGTGCTATAACTATTTTTGATTTGGTAATAATTTTGTAGTAATTGAAATTTGTATAGCTTTGAACAATTCTATTTTAAAATGTATATATTGCTTTACAGTAAGCAAGAAAAAGTTATTTCTGAAAAGCTCGCTTTTAAAAAGAGGATGTTGTTTTCTTGTGAGGTAGAAATATACGATATATTACAGAGTTATACACAGAGGAAAGGAATGAAGATTTAGTATGTTAAAAAAAGGTAAACTTTTTCTGGCTCTCTTACTGACCTGCTTTCTGCTGGGAAATACTTTTGGCAGCATAGCAGTAAATGCTGCGGGAAATTCGGCAAGCCAGGCAGCACAGACAGTGGAAACGATGTCAAAGGCAAATGAGTATAAAGCATTCTGGTTTTCTTTCTACGATTATGACTCTTATCGTGCAAAATATAAAAAGAGAACGGCAGCAAATTTCCGTACCTACTTTACAGGTGTTGTCAAAAAAGGAAAGAGTCTTGGAATGAATCGCGTGATCGTGCAAGTAAGACCATTTGGAGATGCCATTTATAAGTCAAAGTATTTCCCTTGGTCCAAATATATTTCTGGAAAACAGGGAAGAAATCCAGGATTTGATCCATTAAAGATCATGGTAGAAGTTGCACATGACAATGACATGAAGATCGAGGCATGGGTAAATCCATATCGTGTAACAACAGGCTCTACGAATTATAAGAAACTTGCAAAGAATAATCAGGCAAGAAAATGGCATGCCAAGAAGTCTACAAGAAGAAATGTATTATCTTATGGTGGAAGTTTGTATTACAACCCATCTAAGAAAGCGGTCAGAACACTGATCACAAACGGAGTGAAAGAAATCGTACAAAATTATAATGTAGATGGCATTCATATGGATGATTATTTTTATCCTTCCTTTACTGAGAAAAATGTAACAACAGCATTTGATGCTCCAGAGTATAAACAACAGCTGAAAACAAATTTGTCATCCACGGATTCAACATCGCTCACTTCTGCAGATAAATCCTCAAATGAAATCTCTTTAGCAGATTGGAGACGTGATAACGTAAATCGACTTGTATCCGGAATTTATAAAGCTGTAAAAGAAATCAACTCAGATGTTACTTTTGGAATCAGCCCTGCTGGAAATTTAGATAATCTACGGAGTGATTTAGAATATTATGTAGATATTGATACATGGGTGTCCCAAAATGGATATGTCGATTATTTAATGCCACAGATATACTGGGGATTTACAAACGAAGTGGCTCCATTTGATAAAGTGACTGATGCGTGGTGCATTCTTATGGAGAACTCACCAGTAAAACTTTATATTGGACTCCAGCTTTATCGGATGGGTAGTACTGAACCAGGACAATCGGATGAAAAAGAACTTCAAAAAACCTCCCTGCTGAAAAAAGAACTTTCCTATCTAAAAAAGCAGAAAAAAATAGAAGGATACTGCCTGTTTAGCTATCAGTATCTTGATTGCCAAAATAAAAAATATCATTTTGATGCAGAGCAATTTTCCACAAAAAGAAAAAAACTTTTACGACCTCCTGCTAAACGAGGAAACCGGAAGATACGTGTACCGCATGCTGGCCTTAAAGCAAATCATGGAAGAACCTCACTTGTATGATTTTTACGTGGACCACTTGTATCCCGTGGAACCGACCACGCAGATCAAAGTAACCAAAAACATAAAGGACTTGGCGGACTTCGCGCAAGAGCATGGAATATCCTACAAAACGTTGAAACGCTTTAATCCTTGGCTACGGCAGACCTCGTTAAAAGTCGGGAAACATAAAACGTATTATATCGCCATTCCTGAAAACAAGCAAGTATACAAATAAAAGGTGTTCGGCACGCTATTTGTACCATTCAGCCTATATTTGATGTAAAAAACTCCCAACATGGAAAAGAATAAAATAACCATCTTTTGCGAAAACAATGGAAAAGAATACCAGATACCCACTGGATCTAGTTTAAAAGAATTCAAGAAAATTGTATTCCCCACAAATCACCAGAACATTCTGGGTGCGTTAGTCAATAACGAGGTACGAGATCTGCATTACGAGATATACAACCCCAAATACGTGAACTTCATTGATGTCACCACGTTGGACGGGTATAGCGTGTATCTGCGTTCTCTCATTTTCGTACTTTACAAGGCGATACGCAATCTCTACCCGAAGAAAACTCTCGTCGTGGAATACCATCTTTCTAACGGAATCTTCTGCCGCTTGGCAAACAAAGAGTTTACACTCACCGGCAACCGGATTGCCGAGATAAAAAAAGAAATGCAACGTATCATCGATCACGATTACGAGATCATGCGCACGGAAACTCCCACGGAAGAAGCAATCAAACTTTTTAACAGACAGGGTCTAAAGGATAAAGAGTTATTACTTTCCACACGAGGAAAGATGTTTACCTCCGTTTATTCCATTGACGGCACCTGTGACTATTTCTACGGGACGCTGGCTCCTTCCACCGGATGCTTGAAAGTATTCGACCTGATGGATTACAAGGATGGAATGTTATTAATGCCACCCAAACGCACGAACCCGACACAAATAGTCCCGTTTGTACCCCAAGAAAAGCTGTTCAGCACGTTCAGCGAGTTCAAACGCTGGGGAAAGATCTCCGAGGTTATGCAAATTGGGCATTTAAACCAAGCCATAGAACATAAACACGCCGGGGATATGATTAAGGTAAGCGAGGCCCTGCACGAG
>OJMM01001425.1_pt1 | contig 14155 bp, 16 predicted proteins | sample 1597231 | NCBI WGS metagenome assembly OJMM01 (sample SAMEA2452128, study PRJEB22498) | human gut metagenome | reverse complement strand
ATGCTGAACTTGCAGAAATGATGACCGACTGCGGTAGTTTTGCACCAGACGAGGCAGGTGTTAGGGATGCAACAGTCAACGACCTTGATGCAACGACCATCAAGCAGTTTTTGGGCAACCGTTTTGATAGAGTGTTGGAAAAGAAAGGCTTGACAGGTGACGCTTTTAACGAAGCATCACTTGATATGATATGCTCTGCCATAGCTAAGGGACATGACTGTGAGAAGATACTTCGCAATCTGCGATTTATCCGTCCCGATGGCACACTGACTGTTGCTGCCATGCTTCTGTTTGGCAAATATACCCAACGCTGGATGCCAATGATGACAGCCAAGTGTATCTGTTTTGCTGGCAACAGTATTGGCAGCAAGGTATTCCGTGACAAGGTGAATGATGCAGATATGGAGGGAAACCTGCTTCATCAATATGACACGATCATGGATTTCTTCACTCGTAATCTGCATAATGTGCAGGTGGGAGATGAATTCAACAGCATGGGTAAGTTGGAAATACCTTATACAAGCTTGGTTGAGTTTACAGTAAACAGCCTTGTACACCGTTCGTTGAACATGAAGGCCCCTGTTCGCATTTTCATTTTCGACAATCGTGTGGAGATTCACAGTCCAGGTGCATTGCCTAACGGACTCACTATTGATGACATCAAGGCTGGAACTTCCATGCCTCGCAATACGTTCCTTTTTAACAATGCCATATACTTGCTGCCATACACTGGTGTAGGTAGCGGCATCACTCGTGCACTGGACGAAGATATCAATGTAACGTTTATGAATAATGACAAGGCACAGGAATTTGTCATCACGGTTTGGAGAGAAGAAAGTAACGAAGTCGAGAAAAAAAGTAACCAAGTCGAGGGGAAAAGTAACCAAGTCGGTAACCAAGTCGAACAAAAAAGTAACGAAGTCGAGGAAAAAAGTAACCAAGTCCAAGACTCTGACACTCGACTTAGACACTCTGACACTAAAAAAGTGTCATTGTCTAATAAGCAAAGGGATATAGTCAATTTCTGTTCAGTTCCTCGAACCACCGCAGAGATCATGGAACGCCTTGGTTTATCCAATCAGACAAAGAATCGTGAGCGTTACATCACCTCCCTTGTTGCAGCAGGGTATTTGCAGATGACTAATCCTGATAATCCTACAGCAAGTAATCAAAAATACAAGAAAGTAAACAAAAGATAAGAAGCGTATGGATTCATTATTTCTACTTCAGTTTGCATGTTTTATATTCATGCTCATCAATGCCTTCATCGTAGCACTCTCTCATCTGCATGTAAGATGGGAGAACAAGCGGTATGAGCGTTCTCGATGGATGATTGTTGTTGCCCTGATAGGACTGGCGATACAATATGTGTTGCAGATGACTTTCGGGTTCCGTGCTATGCACGATAATCTGGGGGCGGTCATCAACATCCTCCTCTATACCCCCTGCTTCTCGCTCATCTCCATAGGAATCTACAACATAGAAACCACCCGTGCTAACCTCAGAAAGATGATACTGATGTGCAGTGGCATTTATGCTGCCATCATTGTGGTCTTTTGCGTGGGTATCAGTCTCCATCATAGCCTGTATATCAGAGAGGGGCTTTATCTGATGCTGACTCTGTTTTGCGTAAGTGTTTTCTATTGCATATACATGATTATTCAGGAGATGATTAGGCGTAAAAATATGTTGGAGACAATGGCTGCAACGGATTTGTTGCCTTACGTAAGATATTCGCGTGCCAGTGTAATCATTCTATGGCTCGCAGTTCTCGCTATGCCAGTTGCCATCTTTTCTACTACCTTATTATATATAGTAGGTCCAGTCGTATTGCTTGCCTTGCTGTTCTTCAATCTTACGTTTATCGCTCTCGGCAGCAGTTATATCCCTACCGAAGAACTCTTGGATAAAGAAGTGGAAAACGATGCCTTGGTGGGAACAAAATATAGGTATGGGGGGCACTTTCTGCTAAACAGCAGACCTCTGCTGATAGCAGAACAGAATCTTTACAACCACTTTCCGATGAGCGCAGAGATTTCATCCAGAAAAGTCTTGATGCATGGTGTGCGAATTTAGGATATAAGGACAGTACTGTGAATATGGTTACCCTCTCTCGCACACTTTGTATCTCCAAGGATGAGTTATCTGTATTCTTCGACCAGTATCTGAAAACTACATTCAGAATATGGCTTGGTGATATACGTTTCACTGCGGCAAAGAAGATGATGTTGGAATTTCCAGACTATAGTAATGACATTATTTCTGCCGAGTGTGGCTTCTCTGCCCGTACCTATCTGTACCGGATATTCAAGTCAAAGGAAGGTTGTACGCCTACCGAATGGCGAGAAGAACAAGTTGCAAATGCAGCACCAGATGATAAAAAACAGGATTAACCATTTTTCAATAAATATCAGAAAAACGCATAATAAAAGGGAAAAAATCGTTAAAATGGGTGTCTACTTCCTACGAAGTAGACACCTAAAACATAGGAAGTAGACACATTGACAGGGGAATGCGCCACCTTTTTTATCTGAAAAACACTATCTTTGTGCCATGAAAGAAATGTTAGAATCTATACCAAGGATAGAATTAGCCCTGATCATCATCGGGGTGTTTGTACTCATATTAGGTATTATCTTGGGATATGCCATGATACATGAGTACAGGATATATCTTGATGATCACTATAAGGCTCGCTATAGCTTTCGTGACTTCATCAAGAGGGAACGCTTTTATATATATTTGTTCTTCGCATCCATATTTATCTTCCTAACAAACCTCTTGTATTTCCTGGAGTGAGTTTCGGATAGAATGGATGAATTAGCTTTATGGTGGATACTTGTCCTGTAATTGGAGATAAATTTTTATTTTTACGGTAAAAAAAAGAATGATATGATAAATTATTTGACAACAAAAAATCGGTTGCTGGTTGCAATACTTGCATTTATTCTTCCATTTTCTTTTGCGAGAGCAGAAGTAAAAGAAGATGGAAAGACTATTTCGCAAGGCTGGTACGTCGGTATTGAGGGTGGAATGCCTTTCGGTTTCTCTACTTTCTCAAGTTTCGGACACGACAAGACGCACCTCGGTTGGGCTGCTGGCTTATATGGGGGCTATCGTTTCAACTCCATCTTCTCGGCTGAGTTATCTGCCAAGTATGGAGAAATGAACTTGTCTGCACAAGACTGTTGCGTAGAACGTAACTATTGGTTGGGTAGCGACGGCGTGCTTTACAAGGCAGGTGTATTAGGCATGGACAGTTGGGAATATGCCAATCTGAAAAGCCATGTCAGAATGGGACAATATGGGGCAAGAGTGAATATCAATCTCCTTGGGTTGTTCCCTCAAACAGCTGACAGCCGATGGGATTTGGCAGTTTCACCTCATATATATGCAGTAACGACCAAAGCTGACATCCATACTATAGACGATGAAGCCAAAGTGATGAAAGGTTCTACCAACTGGCATTTGGGTTATGGCGCAGACTTGCAGGTGGGCTACCAACTGACCTCATGTCTGAAACTGGGCATCTATTCCGGTCTGACCCGCCTCACAGGCGAACGTATGGACGGAATGCCAGAACATCTGCATAAGAACAACTTTGTTTGGGAAAGCGGCATCAGACTGGGCATCAGCTTCACCAAGGCAAAGAAAAGGAAGATGATGGAAACCTCAACCATTCCTCAGCCGGAAGTCCAGCAACAGCTGACTATCCCAGAGGAGAACATCCAACAGCAAGAGTCGGCTGCCAAGGCGGATAAGGCAGAAACCAAGGTTGCAGAACAAGACATTACTGAAAACTCAGAGGTGAAATTCCCTGTTATCTACTTCAATTTCAACAGTATCGCCATCAACCCTGACGAGGAATCCAAGCTGAACGAAATCCTCCATATATTAAAGGAGAATCCGGATATGAAGGTGACGGTGACAGGCTGGTGCGACACCAGGGGCAGCGTGGCGGTGAACAGACGCATTTCTCGCCAGCGAGCAGAAACTCTGAAAGCCTGGCTGGTAAAGAATGGCATAGAGGCAAGTCGCATTACTGCAATAGGAAATGGTAGTGATGACACCCAAGATGCGGATAAGGCTCGCCGAGTAGAGACTAAAGACAATAATCAGTAACCCATAAAACAAGATAGAGAATGAAAGCAAAAAGAAAATTTAATATTTGGTTATGGGTGCTGTTATGCGTCCCATGCCTCTTGGCAAGTTGCGACCATGATGTTCATGATGGTGAGAATGAGGGTGGCTTGTCGGTATCGCTCACTTGGGCAGATGAAGCCGACCAAGGTACGGAAGTGAAGGACGTGAAGCTCTGGATATTCAATGCCGATGACGGTTCTTTAGTAGAGGAAAAACATTATGGCAGTGCGCAGGAGGTGGCAAGCCAACGCTTTGCTCTTCCTGTAGGGCATTATCAGATTCTGGCTGCCACTAACCTTATAGAACCGTTTTTTATCGGTGAGGTTACAAGGGCAACCCTCAATATGAACCAACTCATGTTTGGATTGTCCAATCCAAGTGCCTCTCCCGACCATGCCTATTATGGTGTCACGGACATCGGTATTGACAAATCAAATGTCAACTACATAACAAAAAATGAAATGCGCCATATACTTGCAGAATTGACCATCTTCATTAAAGGAGTTCCTGACAATTTTGCAATGATAGGCAAGGTTCTGAATGTTGCAACCGGACTCCTTCCCCTGCAAAAGAATGAGGATGGAACATTCGGGACGGCAAGCTATACCAAGGAAGAGTGTGATATACCTTTGAGAATCGCAGTGCCTGGTGAAACTTTAAAAACGGAAACATTACGCTTGATGCCGACAGCCAACGGTTTACATACCACCAAGTTGTTTATCCAACTGATTTCTCCTGGGGGAGTAGTTAGCAACTACGACATCGAAGCTCCTGTCATGAAGTCTGGCGGCAAGTACAAGATAAACTTGGAATTTGAGGAGATGAAACCTTACATGTATCTTACGAGCACGAAGATAGATGATTGGACTGAGGAATGGATTTATCGTGGTGAAATCCTAAATCCTGAAGATTAAGCGACCCTCTCATTTAAGCAAGAATCAAAACAAGAATATAAACATATAATAGTAAAAGACAATGAAAAAGAAAACTTATCTCTTTGCCCTGATGGCAATGGTTTTGACATTGGGAAGTTGTTCTGACAACGAGAACGGTATCGGAGGCGAGACCTCCAAGTATATCACCGTTTCAACCAGCATCGGCAATATGACACGTGTTGCCACAGATGCGAAGGGTGGACAAACCTTTGAGGAGGGTGATGAAATCAGTGTGTATGCCTGGACTGGCGATGCAACTGTTGCTCCAGAGACACGCGAGCGTGTGGTGAATAACGCCATCAATAAGCTGACTAACGGCTCATGGGTATCCACTCCACAGATGCTTTGGAAGAACAACCGTGACAAGCATTATTTCATCGGTGTCTATCCTACAGCAGCAATATCCGACCTTTCTGCCGGAGAATATACATTCGATGAGACAAAGCAAGTGGAAAGCGACCTCTTGGTGGCAGTCAACAAAGATGGCTTATCCTATAATGTCGATGAACCGCAAACAGTTCCTCTTACCTTTACCCATGTAATGGCCAAACTTGTGGTGAACCTTACCTATAAGAATCAATGGGGAACAGAGGGACCTACCGTAGATAAGGTAGCTGTAGGCAATGCCGCAAAAAAAGCAACCGTCAATTATCTGACCAAGGTTGTCACCCCATCTACTGTAGCAGAAGATAAAGCCGACTTCGACATGCCAGCTTTAACTGCCAACAAGAAATATGCTTCCATCATCATCCCGCAGGATGGTGTTCAGAAGATTACCATCACCATTGGCGGAAAGGACTTCATCTACGACAATGGAACTCCTTTCAAGTTTGAGAGTGGCAAGATTACCACCATCAACCTGGAGGTAGGACGTGACGTCATAAAACTTGGCAATGTTAACATCTCCGACTGGGGGTCTACAGGCGACCCTATCAAGGGTGAGGCTTACGATTAACTTTCTTAAAATTAAAACAAAAAATTCGACAATATGAAAGCAATTAAAATATTAACAATGGCAGCTTTGGCAACGGCAGTTTTTGCCAGCTGCTCCAGTGAGGATGAATTGGCACAGAACAATTATCCTATGGATAATGTGGTGCGAGTTACAACAAGCGTAAAGGACATAAATACACGTGCTTTTCACAGCACAAATACCCTTGATGAATTTGCGTTTTGTATCGTCAATCCCCAAAGCACCAAATTTTCCTATGACAATGTAAAGGTGACAAAAGAGGCTTCAACTTGGACTCCTGCTTCTCAGATGCTCTGGCAAAATGCCTCGCAACCTGTGGATATTATAGCTTATGCACCATACTCCAAGATTTCAAAATACGAGAAAATGAGTAACGCCACCAATTATCCTGTTTATGTAAAAGTACAACAGGAAGCGGATACTTACGAGTCGGACTTTCTCGTTTACAAGAAAAAAGGGTTTGTGCCAGAGAAGGATTTGACTAATGGTGCAGTTGACATAACTTTTACGCATGCTCTCAGTTTGCTGAATATAAATATAGAGTTCGGCAATGAATTTAGCAAAACAACTCCTTTGACATCCAACCCGATAAATAATATAACTGTCGGAGGAAGCGTCGACCGTGGTTATGCGGATTTTACAAAAGATGTTATCAGCGTGACAGCGGATGCAACCCGTGCTCCTGTCTTAATTGTACCAGTGCTTGGGGATTTCAACGCAGCTGCTAACAATGAAGCTCATGCGATAGTAAGCTACTCAGCCATTCTTATTCCCCAAACTATCGCAGAAGGTTTTAGAGTGGAGTTTGAAATAGATGGCAAAATTTATGTGTGGACAGCTTCTGAAAGTGTGACTTTGGAATCTGGCAAAAAACATCAGCTAAAACTTACAGTAGGTAAGGATGTCGTAAAATCTGGCTACATATCGTCAAAACCTTGGACAGAGGGAACTGGTGGTACTTTAGAAACAGAATAAGTAACAGAATTAAAAGCGAAGAATATGAAAATTTCAAATTATATAGGAACATTTGCACTTGTTGCAATGCTTACAGCTTGCTCTACAGAAGAGGAACAGGTACATTTTGCTGGGAATGAGGTGAAGGTCAATGCAGCTATAGGCAGAGAAAGCACTTTTACCAGAAGTAATCCTGCTGGAGACGAAGAAAAACAGAGCAATTTTAATGATTATGACCAAATAGGTATCAGTATGAATGATGGTGCCGCACGGTTGTATGAAATGAAAAATGGCATTTGGGATGTCAAGGATGGAGAGCCTCTGAAATGGGAAACGGAGATAACAGAGTTCATGGCTTTTTACCCATATTCTTATGGGGATAAACTTTACAACAGTTTCGAAAAAGGACATATCATAGAGAACCAGATTTCCAAGGAGGGAATGGCTCTGTCTGATTACATGATAGCAGGAACTGAGGCTTCTATTCCTGCCAACCGTGAATTAGACTTATACTTCCTGCGCAAGACGGCACGTGTCATTGTCGATATACAAAATTCGACTTTCACGAATGAGTTCGACAGTCCATTAGTATCTGGGGTGACAATATTTTCTCAGTTGGAGATACCTGCGACTCAAGGCGCAGATGTCACGGAAATAAAACCATACAAGATGGATGATTCCAATCCAAAGAGTTCCTGGATGGCTTTGGTTGCTCCAAATGCAGAAGATGCAAGCAAAAATTTTATATGTATTAAGGTACAAGAGACCAACACTGCCGACGACCCAAAACCATATTATGTCAAAGGTATCCCAAATCTTGAAGAAGGCAAGAGCTATACCTATAAATTAAAGATAGGAAAGGATAGAGTCACGATAGAGAATGTCACGGTAGCGGAATGGACTGATGGAACTGCAATATCGGGTGGAGCAGCTTCCTCTATAACGGTAGAGGGTATTAAAGAATCTGTCAATACGCAATTGAAAATGGGCAATGATGTAGTGTTGACATTGAACTCAAATGCGTCTTCAGATATTTTTGATGCCATTAAAGCTGCCATTAAAGAAAAAGGGGTTGCAGATGGAAGTGTCAATTTAACTCTAAAGAATGTGATGACTATTCCTGATGGAACTTTTAAAGATGTGACTTGGCTTAATAAGGTTACTTTGCCTGATGCTGTTACTATTGGCAAAAATGCCTTTGGTGGAAGTAGTTTGAAGGATATAGAAGCCCCTAAAGTAAGCACTGTAAAAATGTTTGCATTTGATCAATGCCAGTTTCTTAAAAATGTGAATTTGCCTAAGGTGTCGGAAATAGGTATTAAAGCATTTAATTTTTGCAGCAATTTGAGAAATGTTCTGTTCGGTACACTCACAAAAGTTTGGACTGGGGATGAGAATAACACATATGGAATATTTGATAGTGTTTATACTAAAGCTATTTCTCTTACATTATCTTCAAGTCAAGGTCTGATGGACATATTTGACGATGCTGAGGGAAATTTCTTATGGAGACCAATAAATCAACCTTATAAAGGTTCCGACCAATATGCTCGTTCGAAATTCGTTGGTTACGAATTCAAGGAGATTAAATTCTTTGAGTAATAATTGAACTCCTAAACTGGGCAGGAGTATAAGGTGCTCAGTAAACATATATTCACCCGCACTTCACGGGAAACGACAAGGGTCTATATGCCACGATGATAGGTGGGCGTATAGACCCTTCATCGTGTCTTGATACCTGTTGGGTGGATGATATGGCAGTGTGGTGGTTTCGTGCTACCTGTTTTCATGGTTTGAAGTACCTTTGCGTCAATCGTGAGGTGCTCAAACAAAATTTATTATGAGAACAGAAATGAAAGCAGCAAGCGAGTGTTTGTATCCAACCGATGTATTCTTGATTAGTTGTGGCATGGGATGCAAGCGAATCACCGTCAGTGACATTGCTTATATTGAGGCAATGAAGGACAACTGTGTTATTCACATGATTGACGGCAAGCGTTACACTCAATCTTGTCCTATGGGCGACATTGAGCCAGAGTTGAACCCGAATATGTTCAAGCGCATTCACCGTTCTTTCATCGTCAACATTAGCTACATCGATATGTACTATTATGGACATGTTGTTTTGGAGAATGGTATGGAAGTACACATTGGTGACAAGTATCGTGATGCCTTGAAGTCCTCGTTTCACTTTTGGGGTTCGAGAAACCGAAACAAGTAAGATTTTGATGGTGTAACAGGCTGGTATAGCCTGTTTGATGGACACAAAGCCCGTCTGGTGGAAAAAGTTGCACCAGTCGGGCTTTCGCTATATCTTTGCACCATCAACGTTGAGAGGCGGGTCCTGAAAAGCCTAATAGTAAACGAGTAAGGAATAAATGTTATAGCTATGGATGAAAAATTATTAATCTATTTCGAAGACATTAATGATGGAACTCCACAAGGCTCTTATTTGAATGAGTTTGCTCCTAAAGAAGCCCGTAACGGTATTTGCCTTCATTTGGTCTTAACTTGGTTCTATAATTACAAGTTAGCAGGTGGTAATACAGCTCCTAACATAATTTGGCAGGAAATGAAAAATCCGACCATGATAAAACAGATAGCCAATAACCAAATGGGGTATAAAAGACATAATCTCAGGGTAGGTGAATGTATTGCATTGTACAAAGGACTCCAATACTTTGGACCTATCCAAGGTGTCCTTCCTAATGAAATACAAGAGCTGTCTGGGTTGTTACTGGCAGGAACAGGCAAAATTCTATATTGCATTGACTTGGTGAAAGATAACGAACTTGTTGGAAGACATGCAATAGGTCTTATCATTCACAACAACCGAGTATATCTTTTTGAACCAAATATTGGGGTTTTATCATGTCCTGTAGCAAATCGTCAAGAATTACTTGATAAACTTCGCTACATATATGAAATTAAAGGCGATTTACAGATAAGAGAGTACGAACTTTACATAATTAGAAATTAGTATTATGGCAATTGACACAACTCCTTCGCAAGTAGCAACCAATGCGTTGCAGGCGATTCCCTTCGGTAGTATTATCGGAGGTCCGTTGAAAGCATGTATCGAAGCGCAAGCTATGGCTGCGCAGACATCATGGCAGTTTATTCAAGAAGTAGGATTGAACACTGACCCTAATACTGGTCAGAAAGAAGCAGTAAATGTTTCTTTCCAGTTCATGCAGAACGGTCACATGGTTCAGTTGAATGTTCCACTGTTGACGATTGTACCTATCCCGTACATCGCCATCCACGACATTGACATCAATTTCAAGGCGAACATTTCCGCATCCTCTTCAAGTGTTAGTGAGCAGTCAAGTAGCTCGGCTCTTGATGTTGGCGCTGAGGCAAGTATTGGTGCAAAGTGGGGACCTTTCCACATGGACGCCAAGATGAAGGCTAACTATTCATCAAAGAAAGACTCAAAGGCTACACAAGAATCAAAGTATAGCGTAGAGTACACGATGGATGTGGCTGTCAAGGCTGGTCAAGATAGTATGCCAGCAGGTCTTGCCAAGGTTCTTGAACTTCTTGGTAATACACTTGACGTTTCTGACCCTGATGGAACTTTGGAGGTTAGTGCTCGTGAGCTTACCCTCACTGATGGTAAGGCAACCCTTATTGCTACCTACAAGAACAGCAAGGGCATCTTCGAGCCTGAATCTATCAAGATTGACGGTGTAACAGGTAAGGTAAGCGATGATAGCGTGGTCTTTGAACTCAAAGAGGCTAAGACCTATACTGTTATTGCAGGTAAGAAGAAGGTTTCGGTTGATGTGCAGAACGTAAAGCCTGACACAAAAACAGACACAACCAAACCATAATCTAACGTAAATTAAAGGAATCTTATGGCTCAATTAAGTACTATAATCAGTTCAATACTCCGAGACATGATAGTGGCACAGCATGAGGCAAACATGTATGCCATGTCGTTGGAGGATGTTTACAAGCAAAATGGTCGCTTGGAGCAGTTTGCCCTTCCAACAGTTGCTGTTGGTGAGGTGGAGCTTGACTTGCGCTATGGTGTGAAAAGTGACTCTGCTCAAACGGAGCAATACGAAATCAACTATCCACAGCTGCGTAAGGTAGCTAAGCAAATAAGCACTAATTTTGCCAAGGCAATAATCAAGAGTACCCTACCTGTGTTGCAATCTCTTTTTCCTGAGAACAGCACAGATGGTGGAACCAAAGTGTTGGCAAATTTTGCTGTAGATGATAATTTGAAAAGAAAATATAGAGTTTTTTTGAGTCGTAAGATTCTGAAAGCTATGCAGCTGAGTTTCACTTCTCTCATCAAGGATGATGGAAGTATCAACGAAAGCGTTTTGCTTGACTGTCTTCTTTCCGTGTGTGATGAAAAGTTGCTTGGGCTCGAAGACTTACAAGTACTTTTCAACAGACCTGATGGGGAAAATACTCGTAAAGATATACGAGATAACTTGGAGAACTTCTTGAAAAATATGATGCCATCAATCTTGAAAGACATCAACTTGAAGCGCAAGCGTATCATACCATCTGTAGATGTGACATTGAACTCTGAAGAATTGGCAAACTTACCAGAGGAGTGTATCCATACCTTGCATTTCCACGTTTCGCCAAATAACATCAAACTATATTCTGAGGAATAAAAATATTGTAGAACCATAAAATAGAAAGATTATGCCTACAGGAAAAGATATTAAACGTACAAGTAGCCAAGTGATGGAGTTGAAAGACCTTATTTCTGGTCCATTGGCTGCTACCATTGATGCAGACTCCATAGCGACCAGACGTTATTTGAGCTATCTGATGGAATTGGCTTTCGAGTCATACGACAAGGAAACAGGCAAGGTTGGTGAACTGCGTATGCTTGAGTTCAACTATCAAAGCCACGATGTAGATGGTACACATCAACAGCAGGTAAAGATACCATTGCTGACGTTGGTTCCCCTGCCATTACTTCAAGTAAAAGAAGCTGATTTCGATTTTGACATTCAGATAGTTGATGCCCTAAGTGCAGATACAGATGCCACATTTTCATTAAAGAATGGTGCAATACCTCAGGAGAAAACAGCAGAGGGGGTCAAGCTACGAGTTTCAATGGCTTCCGCAAAAGTCGAAGGCTCACGCAAGAGCAGTTCACAACAGTCGCTTACAGCCAACATGAAAGTGAAGGTAAGGATGGAACAGGCTGATATGCCTGGAGGTTTAGCAAACCTCCTGCATCTTACCACCAACAATTTGCAGATGGAAGCTGTAGAAGAAGGAAAGGAGGCAAACCATGATGAATAATAAGCAGCAACAGCAAGTGCCAGGCATGGCTTGTCCACAGTGTGGCAAGTTTATCCCTACCACCATCACCGAATTGCTGACTTCTGGATATCTACGTTGTCCTTACTGCCTATTGAAGCTAAACATAGACAGGCACAAGTCGGCTACGGCTCTGAAAGCTCTCGCTAAGGTGGAGGCTGCACAGAAACGAGTGGAAAGTACAAGTAAGTTTAACCGATAAACTCTATATAACAATGTGGTTGAGAAGAATATGGACAAGAATAAGAGACACGGTCGTTAAAAAGTTTGGCGTATGGGTGGTTAAGGAATGTCCACTCATTGAGGATAAGGACGATTTGGATGGCGAAAAGGCTATCAAGGAAGTCGTGGATAAATCCTTGTTGGAAGAATCCATTATATCGTCTTTGGAAAAGGCTAAGAAGGAAAGGGTTGTCAAGGTAAAGAAAAGGCAAGGGCGCAATATTTGGGAAGTCAGACCTGCCACCTTTGTGGATGCCTACCTATTCCTCATAAACCTGTCGTGCATGAAACGTGAATGGTTGCAGAGACATATCAAGGCAGACAAGACAACGTTCAGCATGGAACTTGCCGATGGCTATGTCCTTGAACTGACTGAAGGTTGGAAGCGCATGAACGCAGAAGCCCTGCTACGCATCAGCAAAGGCAGAAAATATACGATGAAAGTATATTTCTATAAGGGGGAAACGGCATAAAGAAGAAAGCCGTGTTCTACAATAAGTCAAAATGACAATAATATTTAAAAATTAGAATTTATGCAAACATTAAAAAGAGGTGCATCTGGTACTGATGTTGAGTTGCTTCAGCGATTGCTCTGTAAAAGAGGCTATCATGTTGGAGCAGATGGTATATTCGGTAATGATACAGAATTGGCTGTCCGTAATTTCCAAAAAGACTACGGATTGGTATCCGACGGAATAGTTGGTCAACGCACATGGGATATGTTGCAAAGCGACAGTGCCCAGTCTTTGGCTTCCTTGCGTCTCACAGAATCGGATTTCAAACACGCAGCAGAGCTGCTTGGTGTGGAAGTTGCCGCAATTAAGGCTGTGCTTGAAGTTGAAATAGGCAACAAGGGCGGTTTCCTTGCTGTTGGCAAACCTACAATTCTATTTGAGGGACACATTTTCTGGAGTCAGTTGAAGAATAGAGGCATTGATCCTGCCAAACATCAGAAAGGCAATGAAGACATCCTCTATCCCAAATGGACGAAGACCCATTATCAAGGTGGCTTGAAGGAATATGACCGTTTGGAGCGTGCAAGAGCTATCCATCGTGAAGCTGCCGATTCGTCTGCAAGTTGGGGATTGGCACAGATTATGGGATTCAACTATCAGGTGAGCGGTTGTAAATCCGTTAGCGAGTTTGTGGAGATGATGACGGAAAGTGAGGGCAAGCAGCTGGAACTGTTTGTTCGGTTTATCAAAGGCAACCGATGGGATGGCTATCTTCGAAATCTTGACTGGAAAGAGTTTGCCCGACATTATAATGGCTCTGGGTATGCCCAGAATCAGTATGACAAACGATTGGAAAAAGCCTATGCAAAATACAAATAGGAATACATCAGAACCTCCCACTATATAGAAAAGTCTGCTATATAATGGGAGGGTGAATTGCATTATACACCTCTAAATTACTAATAGTTCCGTTGTCTAACGATTGCCAAAATTACTTTTAATCTCTTTAGACTCGCGCAATAGGCGATTGGCAATGCTGTCTTTATAAGCTGCTATTTCTATCATTTCATAATGGTGGCGGACAGAATCCTCATAAGCAGTAACACGATTTCTCACATTCTCAATAACTTCTTTATTTGGGCATACAGAAAAGTTCTTTTCGATGTATCGAA
>OJMM01001413.1_pt1 | contig 14212 bp, 7 predicted proteins | sample 1597231 | NCBI WGS metagenome assembly OJMM01 (sample SAMEA2452128, study PRJEB22498) | human gut metagenome | reverse complement strand
TACAGGTATGGTAGCTACCAACGCTGTTCGTCAGCGCACTGGTAACGTCAGTGCAGGTACTTCTTCTTTCTCTATGATTGTATTGGAGAAAGCCTTGAGCCAACCTTACGAAGTCATTGATATGGTGACTACTCCAGACGGCAGCCCTGTAGCAATGGTTCACTGCAACAACTGTACTTCCGACCTCAATGCATGGGTAGGTTTGTTCAAGCAATATCAGGAGTTGCTCGGTGTTCCTGTAGATATGAACGAGGTATTCGGCAAGCTCTACAACCACGCTCTTGAAGGCGATGCTGATTGCGGAGGATTGATTGCTTACAACTATATCTCTGGTGAGCCTGTAACAGGTCTTGCGGAAGGTCGCCCTATGTTCGTACGTTCTGCCAACGACCACTTCAACCTTGCCAACTTCATGCGTGCCAACCTCTATGCTTCAGTAGCAGTATTGAAGATTGGTAACGATGTATTGTTCAAGGACGAGAAGGTACAGGTAGATCGCATCACAGGTCATGGCGGTTTGTTCAAGACCAAGGGTGTAGGTCAGCGCATCCTCGCTGCAGCCATTAACTCCCCTATCTCTGTCATGGAGACAGCAGGCGAAGGTGGTGCATGGGGTATCGCCCTGCTCGCAGGTTATCTCGTTAACAACGAAGAGAAGTTGAGCCTGGCAGATTATCTCGACAAGAAGGTATTTGCAGGCAATACTGGTGTAGAGATTGCACCTACTGCCGAAGATGTAGCCGGTTTTGATAAATATATCGAAACCTACAAGGCTGGTCTTGCCATCGAAAAGGCAGCAGTTGAGAACAAAAAGTAAATAAACGATAAATACGTTTGTGGGGATTCTACCTCCACAAACGTATTATACTTAAAATCGACAACAATTAATAAGAACAATGATGAAGAAACTTTTCGCTACCACATTGCTTTCAACAGCAGTTGCATTCTCAGCTCAAGCTCAGGATGTAACAGGAACAATCCATGCCAACCAGGGAACACAGAAAATCAATAAAGAGATTTATGGCCAGTTTGCCGAGCATCTCGGAAGTTGTATCTATGGTGGTCTTTGGGTAGGTCCTGATTCTAAGATTCCTAACACTCAGGGTTACCGCAACGACGTGCTCCAAGCCCTCAAGGACCTGAAAGTGCCTGTATTAAGATGGCCTGGAGGATGCTTCGCTGACGAGTATCACTGGATGGATGGTATCGGTCCACGTGAGAAGCGACCAAAGATGCAGAACAACAACTGGGGTGGAACCATTGAGGACAACTCTTTCGGTACACACGAGTTTCTGAATCTCTGCGAGATGTTGGGTTGCGAGCCTTACATCAGCGGCAACGTGGGTTCCGGCACTGTCGAGGAATTGGCAAAGTGGGTGGAATATATGACCAGCGATGGAGATACTCCTATGGCAAAACTCCGCCGACAGAACGGCCGCGACAAGGCTTGGAAGGTAAAATACCTCGGTGTTGGTAACGAAAGTTGGGGCTGCGGTGGCAACATGCGTCCTGAGTATTATTCAGATCTCTTCCGCCGCTACTCTGTTTATTGCCGCAACTATGACGGGAACCAGCTCTATAAGATTGCATCTGGAGCGAGCGATTACGATTATAACTGGACTAAGGTATTGATGGACCGTATCGGCAACCGTGCCAACGCCATCTCTCTACATTATTATACAGTAACAGGCTGGACAGGCAGCAAGGGTTCTGCCACCAAGTTCAACAATGAGGATTACTACTGGACCATGGGCAAGGCGCTCGGCATAGAAGATGTCATCAAGAAGCACGAGGCTATCATGGACAAGGCTGATCCAAAGAAGCAGGTAGCCCTCCTCGTTGACGAATGGGGAACCTGGTGGGATGAGGAGCCTGGCACTATCAAGGGCCACCTCTATCAGCAGAACTGTATGCGCGATGCCTTCGTTGCTGCACTCTCGCTGAATGTATTCCACCGCCATACAGAGCGTGTGAAGATGACCAATATCGCACAGATTGTCAACGTACTCCAGTCAATGATCCTGACAGATACAAAGGGAACAGGTCACATGGTTCTGACTCCAACCTATCATGTATTCAACATGTACAAGGACTTCCAGGAGGCAACCTATCTCCCAATGGATGTAAAGTGCGACTCTATGGATGTTCGCGGCGATGATCACGCAAAAGATGGAAGAAAGATTCCATTGGTATCTACTTCAGCAGCCAAGAAGGCAGATGGAACCATTGTGGTTGCTCTTGCCAATGTCAGTCTTGACAAGGCTCAGCAGGTAGAGTTTAATCTGGATGGTGCAGCTGCTCCAAAAGCTGTAACAGGACAGATTCTTTCCTGCAACAAGGTGAGCGATTACAACGACTTCGCACACCCGGATGTAGTGAAGCCTGCAGTTTTTAAGGATGCAAAAGTAAAGAAAAACACCCTTAAAGTAAAAATTCCTGCAAAATCTATCGTAGTTTTGAAAATAAAATAGTATCTTTGAAGGCGAAAAAGGAAGTATCCTTCTTTTGAGTAGCCTTCAGAGCTGGAAAAACAAGAATATTTCAGCAGAAATAACAACAATAATAAATATAAAATTATGAACGACATTAAAGTAATGAATCATGCAGCTGATAACATCCGTATCTTGGCTGCTTCAATGGTAGAAAAGGCAAACTCAGGTCACCCAGGTGGTGCTATGGGTGGTTCTGACTTCATCAACGTGCTCTTCTCAGAGTACCTGGTTTATGATCCAGCAGATCCAACATGGACAGGTCGCGACCGCTTCTTCCTCGACCCAGGTCACATGAGCCCAATGCTCTATGCTGGTTTGGCTTTGCGTGGTTTCTTCTCAATGGAAGACCTCAAGCAGTTCCGCCAGTGGGGTTCTGTAACTCCTGGTCACCCAGAGCTCGACCTTCAGCGTGGTATCGAGAACTCATCTGGTCCTCTCGGTCAGGGTCATGCCCTCGCAGCTGGTGCAGCTGTTGCAGAGAAGTTCCTCGAGGCTCGTCTGGGTTCAACCATGATGCAGCACAAGATTTACGCATACATCTCTGATGGTGCTGTAGAGGAAGAGATTTCTCAGGGTGTTGGTCGTATCGCCGGTAACCTCGGTCTGAACAACCTCATCATGTTCTACGATTCTAACGACATCCAGCTCTCTACAGAGTGTGGCGTTGTAATGAACGAGGATACAGAGATGAAGTACAAGGCTTGGGGCTGGAACGTCATCAAGATCAACGGTAACGACGTAGCTCAGATTCGTGAGGCGCTCGATGCTGCCCAGAAGGAGCAGGATCGCCCTACCCTCATCATCGGTAAGACCGTAATGGGTAAGGGTGCTCTCCGCGCAGACGGCACAAGCTACGAGGCTTGCATCAATACTCACGGCGCTCCTCTCGGTGGTGACGCTTACGTTAATACTATCAAGCACCTCGGTGGTGATCCTGAGAATCCATTCGTTATCTTCGACGATGTAAAGGAAATCTACGCTAAGCGTGCTGAGGAGTTGAAGAAGATCGTAGCTGAGCGCAAGGCTGCAGAGGCTGAGTGGCGCAAGGCTAACCCAGAGAAGGCTGCCCAGATGGATGAGTGGTTCAGCGGCAAGGCTCCTAAGGTAGACTGGAGCAAGGTTGAGCAGAAGGCTGGTTCAGCTACTCGTGCTGCTTCTGCTGCTTGTCTCGGTGTTTTGGCAGAGCAGGTTCCTAACATGATCTGTGCTTCTGCTGACCTTTCTAACTCAGATAAGACAGATGGTTTCTTGAAGAAGACCAAGAGCATCGTTCGCGGTGATTTCTCAGGTGCTTTCTTCCAGGCAGGTGTTGCTGAGTTGACAATGGCTGATATGTGTATCGGTATGATGCTCCACGGTGGTGTGGTTGCAGCAATGGGTACATTCTTCGTATTCTCTGATTATATGAAGCCAGCTGTTCGTCTCGCTGCCCTGATGCAGGTTCCAGTGAAGTTCATCTGGACTCACGATGCATTCCGCGTTGGTGAGGATGGACCTACTCACGAGCCAGTTGAGCAGGAGGCACAGATCCGCTTGATGGAGAAGTTGAAGAACCACGCAGGTAAGGACAGCGTTCGCGTATTCCGTCCAGCTGATGCTGACGAGACTACAGTTTGCTGGAAGCTCGCTATGGAGAATGTTGAGACTCCTACAGCTTTGATTTTCTCTCGCCAGGGCATCGCTAAGTTGCCAGAGGGTACAGACTATGAGCAGGCAGCCAAGGGTGCTTACATCGTAGCAGGCAGCGACGAGAATCCAGATGTTATCTTGGTAGCTAGCGGTTCTGAGGTTTCTACATTGGAGGCTGGTTGCGAGGCTTTGCGTGCCGACGGCATCAAGGTTCGCGTGGTAAGTGCTCCATCAGAGGGCTTGTTCCGTGGTCAGAGCAAGGAATATCAGGAGAGCGTATTGCCAAAGAACGCTAAGATCTTCGGTATGACTGCCGGTCTTCCTGTAACACTCCAGGGTCTCGTAGGCGCTAATGGTAAGGTTTGGGGTATGGAGAGCTTCGGTTTCTCAGCTCCTTACAAGGTACTTGATGAGAAGCTCGGTTACACAGGCGAGAACGTTTACAAGCAGGTAAAGGCTTTCTTGGCAGAGGCTTAATTAGCATAAACTAAATAGGAGTTGGAAGCTGGAGTTGGAGATTTTGCCGGATGGCAGATTTCCATTTCCGGCATCCGACTCCTTTCACTCTTTTAATATTAACCTTGTGAAGGATAAGGGTTTACCCCGTTTTCTTCACTTAAAAACTTAAGTATTATGGAAGTAAAGACAGTTGGTATTGCATGCGATCACGCAGGTTTTCCATTGAAGCAATTTGTATTGGAATATTTGGAAAAGAAGGGTTATCCTGTAAAGGATTATGGTACATACAGCGATGCGAGTGTAGACTATCCTGACTTCGGTCATGCTCTTGCCAAAGGCATTGAGAGCGGCGAAGTATATCCAGGTATCGGCATTTGCGGCAGCGGCGAAGGTATCGCCATGACATTGAATAAGCATCAGAGTGTACGTGCCGGATTGGCATGGTGCAAGGAGATTGCTCATTTGGTTCGTCAGCACAACGATGCCAACGTATTGGTACTTCCAGGTCGTTTCGTAGACAACAAGACCGCCGAGGCTATTCTCGACGAGTTCTTTGCCACAACATTCGAGGGTGGCCGTCACGAGCGTCGCGTCAAGAAGATTCCTGTTCAGCAGTAAAGTTCTGAATGGATTAAAAAGAATTAAGGCTGAGTCATCGCATGATGGCTCAGCCTATTTTTATGGAATACGGACACACCAAGAAGCTTTTTACGACACATGAACAACTTCAATAAATGCACGCAAGCGTAAGAAACAATCGCAGAATACGGAAGAAGTTGCCGGAAAAGACAGATGAAGTTGTCGGAAAAGATAGTATAGGTTATCGGAGAAGTTAACTCCGTAAGCCGCACAACAGCTGTTGTGCATGCGCAGACAGCTGATGGGCGCCTACAGCAAACCAACATTACTCGCTAATGTTTTTATCAATCATTTTGCCACAAAAGACACAGTCCTATTTGTTATCTTACCGGAACAACCCTATGTCAAAGAAAAAAAAAGGATGCCACACTAGGTGACATCCCCCTATGAGAATCAAATACTTATTTGAAGCTTAAACTTTACTTGCTCTCAGCCTCAGCCTGCTTGGTCTCTGCTGCGTTAGGACCATAGTAGCCATAGTAAGCCTGGTAACGGGTGTAACCCCAGTTAGCCTGAGCCTTCTCTGGATCGAGCTGCTTAGCCTTGTCGAGAACCTTGATAGCCTCCTGGTAAACAACCTTGCGACCGTTAGGATCCTGCAAGTTACCAGCCTTGCTGTTGTAGCATGCACCCAGATAAGTAAGAACAACTACGTTATCCTCCTTTGCAGCAAGAGCCTGCTTCAAACACTTGATAGCGTTGTCTGCATCGTTCTTCTGGATATACATCATACCCTTGTTGGCAAGAGCTACAAAGTTGTTAGGGTTCTTTGCAATAGCTGCGTCCAAAAGTTCAGTCTGCTCCTTCTCCATCTTCAATGAAGAGTACATAGAGTTCAAACCATCGAGAACAACATCATTGGTCTCGTCCTTTGCAAAGATATCCTTGAGCTTGTTAACATAGGCAAGAGAATCCTCGTGAGTCTTCAAGCCGTCCTTCATTACATAGAGCTTGAGGTTGAGGGCATCCTTAGCCTCCTTCTCACTCTTCATGGCGATGTCGCAATACTTCTCGCAACGGGCAGCATCCTTAGCCTGGTATGCATAACGGGCTGCGAAGAGAGCAACCTGACCGATATACTCCTTCTCGCTATCCTTCTGCTTCTGGTCTACAGAAGCGAAGAGAGGCTCATTGTCTGTATCGAGGAATGTACCCCAATACTTCAATACCTCATCAGCCTTACTGTTCTGAGCTGCAGTCTGACCCGCATTAACGAGCTGAACACGAGCACCCCATACACGGCTAGCGTTGTTGTTAAACTTAGGAGCAACCTTACCCTTAGCGTTAGGAAGCTGGTCGTACTTGTAGCACTCAATAGCATTGATCAATGCATTGTAAGCGCCCTCAGACATAGCAGCCTCGTCAACCGGGTCGTTCTTCTTCATGATCTGATTGGTCTGCTGGATGCTCTGCTGGTCGTTGAACTGCTTCATAGCGAGATCAACAAGCTTGTTGTAAGCCTTGGCCTTCTCTGCATCGTTAGCCATCTGACCCAAATTCTGCTTAACCAAAGCCTCAGCCTCGGCATAAGACTTAGCCTTCATGACAGCCTTGAGAGCGTCACTGTCGCCTGCGAATGCTGATGTGGCACCTAGTACCATCATTGCAGCTACTAAAAACTTTTTCATTTTTCTTAATGAGTTTAAAAGTTGTTGTTATTTATTTTTTACGCGTCTTTTCTTTTATTCGAAATCTACGTTGCCCGAATCGGTATCCTCTGCTTCAGATGCTTCGTCAGCGAGATGAGCCTCAGCCTCAGCAGCCTCTTCAGCAGTCTTGGCACCTACGGTATCATTCTCTATCTCCTCGCTCTTCTTAGCCCAGGCAGAACGGCTCTCCTCTTCTACAGAAGCCTCGAGCTCAGAACTCATCACCTTGCATACGCTGGCAATGACATCATTCTTCTTGGTAAGATTGATGAGGCGGACACCCTGAGTAGCACGGCCCATGACACGGCAATCGGCTACGGCAAGACGAATTACGATACCACTCTGGTTGATAATCATGAGGTCGTTATCATCGGTTACGTTCTTGATAGCTACCAGTCGACCGGTCTTGTCAGTAATACTCAGTGTCTTCACACCCTTACCGCCACGCTTGGTAACGCGGTAATCGAGTACGTCAGAACGCTTACCATAACCCTGCTCGCTCACTACCATCACGGTTTCCTTCTCAGGATCGTTGACAACAATCATACCTACTACGGCATCATCACCCTCATCGAGGCGCATACCACGAACACCGGTAGACGTACGGCCCATTGTACGAATCTCGTTCTCGTCGAAACGGACAGCACGACCATTGCGGTTGGCAATAATCAGCTCGTTATGACCATTTGTCAGACGAACATCTACCACCTCATCGCCCTCTACGATGTTGATAGCAATCACACCGTTGGCACGTGGACGGGAATATGCCTCCAGACAGGTCTTCTTCACGGTACCATTCTTGGTAGCGAAGACTACGTAATGGTTGTTGATGAACTCTGCATCATTCAATCCCTTCAAGCGGAGGAATGCATTCACCTGGTCATCGCTCTCGATGTTGAGGAGGTTCTGGATAGCACGACCCTTGGAATTGCGGTCGCCCTCAGGAATCTCGTAACACTTCAACCAGTAGCAGCGGCCCTTCTTGGTGAAGAACAGCATGGTCTGGTGCATCGTAGCAGGATAGATATACTCGGTGAAGTCCTTATCACGGGTACGGGCTCCCTTAGAACCTACTCCACCACGAGCCTGCTCACGGAACTCTGACAATGGGGTGCGCTTGATATATCCGAGATGACTCACGGTGATAACCACTGGGTCGTTTGGATAGAAGTCTTCTGGATTGAACTCATGGTCATCAGGCTTAATCATGGTACGACGTGCGTCACCATACTTCTCCTTCACCTCGTTGAGTTCGTCCTTCATTACCTTCTTGCAGAGCTCAGGATCGTTCAGAATCTGGTTCAAGTAGTCGATGGTCTTCATCAACTCGTTGAATTCATTGTGCAACTGCTCCAGACGCAAGCCTGTCAACTGGCTGAGGCGCATATCCACGATGGCCTTACTCTGAAGTTCATCGAGTTCGAAGCGCTTCTCCAAGTTGCGCTGGGCATCAGATGGAGTCTTGCTGGCTCTGATAATATGTACCACCTCGTCGATGTTGTCGCAGGCAATGATCAAGCCCTCGAGAATATGAGCACGCTCCTGAGCCTTCTTCAGTTCGAACTGGGTGCGGCGGATTGTAACATCATGACGATGCTCTACGAAATACTTCACACACTCCTTCAAGCTCAAAAGACGTGGGCGACCATTAACAAGAGCGATGCAATTCACTGAGAAAGAACTCTGAAGAGCAGTCAGCTTAAAGAGTTTGTTCAGAAGAACATTGGCATTGGCATCACGCTTCACATCAACAACGATACGCATACCCTGACGGCCAGACTCATCGTTTACATTAGCAATGCCATCTACTCTGCCTTCCTTGGCAAGGTCAGCAATAGCCATCACGAGCTGCTCCTTGTTAACACCATAAGGAATCTCGGTGATAACAATCTTATCATGGTTTTCACCACTTTCAATCTCGGCAGTGGCACGAACCACGATTCTGCCTCGACCCGTTTCGTATGCATCCTTCACACCCTGTATACCATAGATGGTAGCACCGGTTGGGAAGTCAGGAGCAGGGATATACTGCATCAATCCATCGGTGTCTATGTCTGGATTATCGATATATGCACAGCAACCGTCAATTACCTCACCCAAGTTGTGGGTAGGCATATTGGTAGCCATACCTACTGCAATACCGTTACCACCATTTACCAGAAGATTAGGAATCTTGGTAGGCATCACGGTAGGTTCCTGCAGGGTATCATCGAAGTTGTTGGTCATATCAACCGTTTCCTTGTCAAGGTCATCCATGATATGCTCACCCATCTTGGAGAGGCGGCACTCAGTATAACGCATGGCAGCAGGAGAGTCACCATCAACAGAACCGAAGTTACCCTGTCCGTCAATCAAGGTATAACGCATGTTCCACTCCTGTCCCATACGCACCAGAGCGCCGTAAACAGAAGAGTCACCGTGAGGGTGATACTTACCGAGCACCTCACCTACAACACGCGCACATTTCTTATAAGGTTTGTCACTGGTGTTTCCAATGCCGAGCATACCGTAAAGAATACGGCGGTGCACAGGCTTGAAACCATCGCGTACATCAGGGAGGGCACGAGCCACGATAACTGACATCGAATAATCGATGTAGCTCGACTTCATCTCCTCCTCAATGTTGATCTTCATGATTCTATCATGATCCATTGTCTGATTTTCGTCCATTTCTTATATTAATGTATTATTGTTTATTCGTTACTTTCAAAACGCCTGTTTTCCATCCGGAAATCGCGTTTAAGGGCATTTCCTTGCGTTCTAAGCCGTTTTACCCTTTTGAAATTCCCGACAAAGATACAAAAAAAAATGATACTAAAACGCTTTAGAGGCGAAAAATCGCATTATTTTAGCATTATTTGTATTTTAACAAAGCAAAAAAGTTGGCATATCATTTGCTATTATTGAAAATAATGTGTACTTTTGCACTGAGATATTTAAAAATATAAGCAAATATGATAAATCCGTTTTCACATATACAGGACATACTGAACAGAAGCAGCAAAGAAGCAGCACGCACCTTGGGAAGAGAAATCAGCGTAGAGCATCTGATGCTGAGTCTGATCAGCCAGAACGACAGCGATGTCAACAAGCTCCTGAAGGGCGCAGACATCAGTCCGATGGCTTTCAGCGGAGTCCTTAACAGCAAACTGGAAAAGCGTGTGGAAGAAACTCCTGCCGATAACGTGAAGGAGAACAGCCACATCCCATTCAGCCAGATAACAGACAGCATTATCAGAGACTCTATCCGCGAGGCAAACAACTACGAGCACTCCAAGATTGTAGAGCCAAGACATCTGCTGCTTGCCATCTTGAGAAATGACAAGAACCCTGTAGCCAACTGGCTGAGTCAACTGGGCTTAAGCTACGACCGTGCCATCGAAATGCTCTATCCTACTGACAAGGATGATGAGCAGAAGACAGAAGAGCCGAAGGATTTCAAAATGGACCCCCAAACACCAGATTCAGAAACCCCTGATGCTGACAGGCAGGAAGAAGCAGAGAACCTAGAGATGGCTGGTGGAATAGGAACAGAAGATGACTACAACGAGCAGAACGACATGATGGAAACTGACGAAGAGCCATTCGATATGGAAAAGGACCAGAATCCGATGAGACTGTCTACCCGTTCAAATGGAACTCCGCGCAAAAAGAGCAGCACCCCTACCATCGACAAATTCAGTTTCGACCTGACCAAGGCTGCAGCCGATGGAAAACTGGATCCTGTCGTGGGCAGAGAGAAGGAGATTCAGCGCGTGCTCGAGATTCTGGGTCGCAGAAAGAAGAACAACCCAGTATTAATAGGTGAACCGGGCGTAGGAAAGAGTGCCATCGTAGAAGGACTGGCACAACTCATCAACAACCAGGAAACATCACCTATGTTCTTCAACAAGCGTCTGGTAAGTCTTGACCTGACAGCCATCGTTGCAGGAACCAAATTCCGCGGACAGTTTGAAGAGCGCATCAAGAATGTCATCAAGGAACTGGAGGACCATCCGGAGATCATCATCTTCATAGATGAGATTCACACCATGATAGGCGCAGGTTCCGGCGAAGGAAGCATGGATGCCGCCAACATTCTGAAACCAGCCCTGGCAAGAGGTATCATCCAGTGTATCGGTGCCACCACGCTCGATGAGTATCGCAAGAGCATTGAGAAGGACGGAGCCTTGGAGCGCCGTTTCCAGAAGGTTATCGTTGAACCAACTACACGCGAAGAGACCCTGCTGATACTGCACAACATCAAGGAACATTACGAGAAGCATCACTGTGTGAGATATACAGACGAGGCTCTCGAGACATGTGTCAAACTGACAGAGCGCTATATCACCGACCGCCACTTCCCAGACAAGGCTATCGACGTGATAGATGAAGCCGGCTCGCGCGTACATATTAATAATGCAAGTGTTCCTGCTCCATATATCAAGCTGGAAAAAGAACTGAAAAAGATAATCAGCAAGAAGCAGCAGGCTGTAGCAAACCAGAACTTCGAGATGGCAGCCTCATGCAGAGATGCCCAGACCAAGATCGAGAAAGAGATTGAGGACATGAAGGCGCAATGGCAGCAGGGAGAGATTGGCGAATATGTTGAGGTGACAGCCGAAGACATTGCCAACGTTATCAGCATGATGACCGGCGTACCGGCCCAACGCATGGCAGAGGGTGAAAGCAAACGTCTGAAAGATCTGGAACACAACCTGAAGCACAAGGTGATTGCTCAGGATAATGCCATCAACAAGATGGTAAAGACCATTCTGAGGAACCGTGTAGGCTTGCGCGACCCTAACCATCCTATTGGCGTATTCATGTTCCTGGGTCCTACAGGTGTAGGTAAGACCTATCTTGCCCAGAAACTTGCCGAGGAAATGTTTGGTTCAAAAGATTCACTCATCAGAATAGACATGAGCGAATTCTCCGAAAGTTTCAACACCTCCCGTCTGGTAGGTGCACCTCCAGGATACGTAGGCTATAACGAAGGTGGACAGCTGACCGAAAAGGTACGCCGCAAACCATACAGCATCGTATTGCTCGACGAAATAGAGAAAGCCAACAGCAAGGTATTCAACCTGCTCTTACAGGTACTCGACGAAGGCAGACTTACCGATGGCAACGGCCGACTCATCGACTTCCGCAACACCATCATCATCATGACCTCTAATGCAGGAACCCGCCAGCTGAAAGATTTCGGCAGAGGCGTCGGCTTTACTTCAGCAGGTATAAAAGGCGGATTGGCGATGGATGAGAAAGACAAGGAGTATGCCCGCAGCATCGTCCAGAAGAGTCTGAGCAAGCAGTTTGCTCCAGAGTTTCTGAACCGTCTCGATGACATCATCACCTTCGACCAGTTGGATCTCAATGCCATCAAGCGCATCATCGACCTCGACCTGGAAGGACTGGTCAAGAGAATAGAAGACTTGGGATTCCATTTCCAGATTACCGAAAAGGCAAAGGAGATGGTAGCTAAGAAGGGATACGATGTACAGTTTGGTGCCCGCCCACTCCGCCGCGCCATCCAGACCTACATCGAAGATTCCGTTTGCGAGATGTTACTCGATGGCACAATGAAGCCAGGCGACACCATCTCGGTAGGCAAGAATTCGAAAAAAGAAGAATTGACATTCAAGAAACTATAATCTGAAGAGGGACTATCCACTGGCGATAGTCCCTCTTTTATTATAAACCCGGTATAGCAACCAACGAACTTTAGTTAATAAGAGTTAACCATGAGAAAAGTTTAGGCAATAATTTCTTATTTCAAAAAATATTCATTACCTTTGCATCTGCTTTAGGGCAAAAAGCCATGATGGCTCAGTTGGTAGAGCAACGCATTCGTAATGCGTGGGTCGCGGGTTCGAGTCCCGCTCGTGGCTCTTTCTTGTGAAAGGAGTTAGTATTTTCCTTCGCGAGATTAGCACATCGGTAGTGCACGGGCTTCCCAAGCCTGTGAGGCGGGTTCGACTCCCGTATCTCGCTCAGAACATCAGTAACCCAGGGTTGAACCCTGGGTTTCTTGTTTTTATTAACATCTTTTCAGCCTTCTATAGCAACAAAATCACTTTTTTCGAGTTATTACATAAATATAACTAAGATAATAGAACAAAAATGAAGAAACATATCATACTTGTACTGGCGCTCGTCCTGTCTTCAGGGTCTCTTTTCGCACAGAGTTCACACATGACCGATGATCAGGTCATGAGCTTTGTGGTGAAAGAACATGAGCGTGGCACAGCCAATTCTCAGATTGTTACCAAACTGATGCAGAAGGGCGTAGACATCTCCCAGATTCGACGTGTACGCAATAAGTATCAGAAGATGTCGCAGCAGAACGAGCTCTACAGCACAACCGCTGCAGGAAATGCAGGCAACAAGAGAATGCGGACCAACAATGGTAAGCATAGAGAAGATTACCAGGACAAGGACAATGAGAAGCAGGCTTCAACCTATAGCAATTATCGCATCCAGAGCAAGCAGAACGACAGCTACTACTCATCTTATGATGAAACCAACCCAGATTATGACGATTTCAGCAAGGAAATGAACGCCCTGGTACCCGATACAGCTACCATGGTAAAACAGCTGCAGGCTGAGCTCAACCAGAAGCGCAGTAAGGTTTTCGGCCGTGACATCTTCAATAACAAAGACCTCAGTTTCGAGCCAAATATGAACATCGCTACCCCACAGAACTATCGTCTGGGGCCTGGCGATGCCGTCATCATAGATATCTATGGCGCCTCTCAGAAAACCATAGAGAGCACCGTTTCGCCAGATGGTGAAGTAACCATCGAGGGTTATGGACCGGTCAGCGTTTCAGGCTTAACCGTAGCTCAGGCTAATGCCCGCCTGCGCAATACCGTGGGCAGCAGATACCGTTCAAGCCGCATCAAGCTTACCGTAGGACAGACCAAGACCATCATGGTAAACGTAATGGGCGAGGTTAAGATTCCGGGCACCTATACCCTCTCAGCCTTCGCTACCGTATTCCATGCACTCTACATGGCTGGCGGAACCAACGATCTGGGTACATTGCGAAACATCAAGGTATACAGACACAACAAACTGGTAACGGTTGTTGATATCTACGACTATATTCTGAACGGCAAACTGACGGGTAATGTCCGCCTTGCCGACAACGATGTCATCGTAGTAGGTCCATACGATTGTCTCGTAACCATCGCCGGAAAGGTTAAGCGCCCGATGATTTACGAAATGAAGAAGAACGAGAGTGTCAATTCCCTTCTGAAGTATTCCGGTGGTTTTACAGGCGATGCCTACAAGAAATCAGTAAGACTGAACCGCAAGACCGGCAGAGAACGTGCCGTATATAATATAGAAGAGTTCGACTTC
>OJMM01001377.1_pt1 | contig 14430 bp, 28 predicted proteins | sample 1597231 | NCBI WGS metagenome assembly OJMM01 (sample SAMEA2452128, study PRJEB22498) | human gut metagenome | reverse complement strand
GTATGGAGCTTTTCTTACAAGATCAATATACTTCTGTATCCTATAATCCGGTATCATTCTTATCCTCACCTTCGGATATATTATCTTCTGCAGATATATTAAGCTGCGAAAGTATCTTAAGCATAGCTCCACTGATTTTAGATATTTCAGAGATTGCAGGATTAGCTTTGTGGACTTCATAACCTTTAACATTAAGTTCTGTTATGGTTACACCATTTTCCTTAACATCTTTAATAAGTCCAGCTTTGATATCATACAGTTCACAATAATCATCAACCAACTTTTCAAAATGGTATTCTTTTGCGTTTTTACGTTCAAGCTGTTCAAGTAATGAACATTTGATGCGTTGTGATATCGTTGCCATACATACCTCCTATCTAAATTCTTGAAAGTTAAAATTGAAATAGCGATTTTATGTCTGTACACATATATATTATAAATATGTTACGCATACCCTGAAAAACAATAAAATCATTTTTACATAATGCGTGAAGCAAATCTGTCTTGTCGACTTTGGCACCGGTAATTGTCAGGCTTAAAAATTTTTGCATTTTTTTACTCGGGGGTGCTATTCCCAGTGTTCCTCATTTGTAAAATGAATACAAATATTTTTATGTCTATATCCGTGCCTTTTTTCGTGACAATCGTGACAAAGACTTATAAGATTTCTTTCAAGTTCTCCTTGTTCATTAACAAACATAATTTCAAGAGCTAACTCAGGATGACTTTTAACATAATTTATATGATGTACCGTTGTTGCTTGTCTATACCGGCCAGCAGCTTTACAATCGCAACATTCTTTATGGTCAAGTTTTAAGACTTCTTTTCTTACTCTTCTCCATTTTTTCCATACATAAAAATTGTGCATATCATTATCTTTTACACATCTTTTTACATAATCTATATCATCCTGTGTCATTCTTATCTATGCCTCACGAATTTGTCATAGGTCAAAACTTTTATTCAAAAAAGGAGTGCTTGTTATTAGCACTCCTCTCTTAAAAAAAGGGATTGGATTGTCTCAATGCAGTTTTGACGATACTAATATAACACATTATAATGTCTACTGGTGTCCACTAATGTCCACTCTTTTATTTTTTTAGAACAATTGAGTTGACCGCCTGTCTATAACGCTTATCTAAGCCACTTCGAGAATAGCCAAGATTTCTCTCAATTTCCGCCATTTTCCTTAATTCTATATGCCTTTGAAATAATATTAGTTTATCTGTTTCATCTGGAGCTGTATTAATAACATCTATAATCTCTCTTGCTTTTTTTGCTGCTACAGCTCTTTTGATTTCCAAATTCTTCAAAAATTTTTCTGTCTCACAGTCTATTTTTATAACTCTATTAGTTAAATCTGTTTGATTATGTGTTTTGGGCATACCTGACAATGAGCTACCACCTGTTAATCCATACAACGAATTAATATAGTCTATTTCACTTTGATAATTTTTTATTGTAAGAATATATTTTTCATATGTACATAAATATCTCTTTTTCTGTTCATAACTCATTATCTTACCTCCTAAAAAATATACATAATCCCTAAAAGTGTATAATTTTTATACCTGTTTTAAGCATTGCCTTATCACTTGTTTTATCTGTATACTAAGTATATATTACTTACAACCTAAATACAAAAAGTATACCGTAGGTTAATTTATCGTATTTTTATTGTGGATAACTCCTATCTCAACATAAAAAAGCTAACCGATTGAAACATTACAATCAATTAGCTTTATCTTTATCCTATATTCATTTTTCTCTTTACATTTGGACCTATATACATATTTTTACGATCGTGCTCTGCATCTTCTTTTCCCCATTGAACATATCTAAGCGTAACATCTGGCGAATCGTGATTATACATTTTCATTAATGTTAAAATATTTCCGCCCGAATTTATATATTGATATCCATAGGTTTTTCTTAAAGAATGTAATCCAAATGTGTACGGTATACCAATAGCTTCCGCCGCTTTATGTATTATCTTATATCCAGACTGACGATTAAGCGGATATATATATGCTTTGTCATTGAAATATTTCATTTGCCCTCGAAAAAGATAATCATATCCATTAAGGTTATATTTACTAATATAATTTAAAATATCTTGATGTAACTGCTTATTCATCTTGTAGTTCTGCATTTTACCTGTCTTGTTTTCTTTTATCTGCACATATCCTTTAATTACATCTGCAACTCTTAACTGCAATAGATCTTCTGCTCTAAAAGCTGTATTAAGCCCAATATGAACAAGCATATAATCTCTATCGGCTTGATACTTTTTAATATCAGATTTCGCTTGTAATTGTCTTTTAATAAAATAATTATATAGCGCATCTATTTCTCTCTTATCCTTAATCGGCTGTGTTTCGTGTTGTCCTGCAAAATATTTAATTCTTCGCATAAGTAACGACCTCCAAATAAATTTTAGGTCAAAACTGCTTTATTTTCTAATCATTACCTCTTTTTCTTTTATATTTACAATACTTCCAAACACAGTTAACCTCATAGCTGTTTTTCTTGTATCTTTCATTGTTGCAGGTTTCACCATTGATATTATAATATAGGCATTCTTTACAGTAGTCTTTATGTGTTGGAAATAAAATAATATCTGCCATTATTCTTTTACTTTTTCATCACTTAATACTACATTGCTATCACAATAATTAATAGCTGCATTATATGTTTTATTCATAGTTTCTTTAGCATATTCTGCATCTGTAGATTCTTTTAATTCTTTATAAAGTGCTATAGTTAATGTGTAATACTCCGCCAATACATTTATTGCCTCTCCTTCTGCTTCTACACTTCCTTTATCACATTTAATCATCTGGTTGCCTCCTTTACTATTACGCGTCTTACTCTCTCATAATTATCATATCGCTTGCTAATGCATATCCGAACTCCCTATTAGCTCCTGTGGACTTTTCCCAGCCTTTAAGCATATATATGTGTTCACACATACTTAACATCATAATAGACATCCGCATGTACTCCTCATAGCTTGTTGTATCTGCTGGCATTTGTGATAACACCTTTGCTGGATTAACAACACTAAGGCCTTGCTCTTTTAATTCCTTCTCGGCATTGCAGAAGCGTTCCATATAATCATCAATGCCTGTTACTGGTCCGCTGATATATACACGATTATCTCTCATTGCCTGTATTCTGCTATAATCCATTATTTATTACCTGCCTTTAATTCATCTAATGCGTTTATGGCTACTTCTAAGGTCCTACAATTCTGTCCAGTATATATACATTCTGCCTCTTTGAGATAGCCGCACCCTATACATATTGCCTTTGCTACTGCTATTTTCGAGTCTTCTATAGCTTTATCTCTTTCCTTCTTTAGTAATCTTTTGCAATTATCATATTGGATATTATTTGTTTCAATGGCATTGAACCAATTTTCTTCCACTCTTCTGTAAGATTTAATTAATTCATCCTTCCTTAATTGTTTTAAATATGAGTCTGAATATGTATAAGCACCTGAAGGAACTTTATCCATTTTCTTTTACACCTGCCTTTACTATCCTTTAATTCTTTAGTGGATTCATTGTTACCCGGGAATATTCCCGGGTATTTTATTTATGTGTGATATTATTTGCAATCTATGTAGATAGTTTTGGAGTAATTAATGTGTTTTTCTTTTCTCAACAGCTGCGATTAAATCTCCAAGCATATCCGCATCCATATCAAGCATTAACATTTTTAGCATTAATAAATATCTTAATACAGCCTTTCGCTCTCTGTAATGAGCATTATCTGTCGTATTAAGCTTTTCAGCCTTAGTAACCTGATGTGCATATTTTTTAATATACTTGTTAATATTCTTAATCTCTTTATTCACATTTACTCCTTTGCATTACTAAGCAATGAATTATAAAAATTTTCCTCTTTTTTCTCACGCTGTGGAAAATTGTTAAATTTATTACGCGCGTGCGCGCTATATATACTTTTATTTACTTTACTTTTCTTTGTTGCATTATTGTCAGCAACAACTTCCGTTTCTGTAACATTAACCTCTGTTTCTGCAACATTTACTGTATTTAAGGGTGACTTCAATAAAAGGTACTGGTCCTCTATGAAAATTTTTGTACGACGTTTCAAAGCCTCTTTATACCTTTCCTGGATTCCTTTTGATGTTAAAATGCTGAATCTCTCGTACATTTCCTGTGAGAATATACCCCTTTTTAGAGCCGTATTAATAACAGCTCTAATTTTATTAATTTTAATATTGATGTCTCCATCTAAAATAATTTTACTTGCGAACAGAATTTCTGTATCTCTGTCCCATTTTATATAATAACCTTCTTCGCCATATATTGTCTGCAAAAGACGGATTATTATCCCAAAACCAGTAATGCCGTGCTCTGCTTCGAGCAGCTGGAACTTTTGGTCAAGATTACAGTCAAGCGGAAAATAATCTAAATTTTGCTTAACTGGTCTAGCCATAGCAGTTCCTCACTATTTCTTTAAATACTTTGCCATTATATCCCTTTTAGATTTAGGTTCAGCTCTTGGCTTAGTTGCTGTTTCCCAAAAGTCCAAATCATTTTTAAGTTCTGTTTTATCCCTTTTAGAATTAGCAATTACAATATCTTTATTGCGCACTATCAAGGAATGTATGCTATCTAATCTTTCTACCGGATAAGGCAAACCTGCAAGAAAAATAATGCAATTTCCATCAGTGTATGCTCTGTATTCATCAAGCGGAACATTAACTGCTTTATGCAGTTCATTTAATTCTATAGAACCCAAGCTCTCATCAGCGGCTAATGCTATATATTTAACACTTGTAGCTTCTATAGGTGCATATATATTATTTTTAATGGACTGTATAAGCTGTGCGATATCGGTTTTTTCTGTACTTATAATACAGCTTACTCCTGTTGTTAAGAGTGTTTCTTTAATCTCTGCATCATCAATATTTCCTTTATCAGAAATATAATTCTGTGGAATAGTTATGTAACTACAGAATAACTCAACAAAATTTTCATTTATCTTAAACTTATCTTCCCTGGAATTATCTAATATAAAAAGTGATGCCATTTTATCTAAATTAATAAGTTCCTTAAAACATTCATACGCATTAAATTGTGTTTTAACAGACTCTTCTGCCTGAGGTAATATCGTAACCGCTCCTACCTGCCTACCTTCTCCAGTAAGCAGATCTATAAGCATAGGTCCTGAACCACTTCCTGTTCCTCCTCCAGAAGAAAAAAGCACAAACAATATATCACTGTCAACAACCTTATCTATCATTGCTGCTATATTATCGTAATCTTCAATTACAAGTTGTTTTGCCTTGTCTCTGTTCTTATTAGCCCCATCGCCATTAGTAATATGATACACATACTTAGAGTTTTTAAGTGTATCTAAATCTTCCTGCGATGTATTAATATACAATACTGGATAACCTCTTTTCTCAAATTGTTGTCCAATATTGCCACCAGCCTGTCCAACTGCAATAAATCCAATCTTATTCTTCATCTGCATATTCTCCTATCTTTTTTATGCCAATCTTACTAATGCTATAAGTGTTAGCGTGTCCGTCTTTAAGACCATATTGCACTAAACCAGCTTCTAAAAGTTTCTGTATACTTTTATAAATTGTATTAACTCTATAACCTGCAAGCCCATCCGTAGATATAAGTTCCTGCAATGTCATCGCTGTAGCATTATTAAAAGCTTTATTTTCCCTAAGCATAAGCAAAATTAATAATTCTTTTTTATCCATCTTTTCCCCTTTTTTTACCAATTCTGATTTTTCCTTATTAATTTGGAATTATTTTTATCAATTCTGATTTTTTCTTATCAATTTGGAGTTATTCTGATTTTTTTGGATTTAGTTTTACCAATTAGGATTTATTTTTCCTAACTACAAGATAAAAAATCAAATCTTATGGAATATCACCAATACCTTTAACGTGTATATCATTCCATAGAATAGCTCCGCCACAATTTCCACAGTGCTTAAGATTCCATACTCTTTGCACTTGTGAACCACAATAAGGGCAGTTCGCATATATAACTCCTTGATAATCGTTGTAATATGGCTCAAGCACTTTAATATATGTTATTCCATCAATTACTCTTGCCTTTTCCTTACTTGCCGCAAACTCCATATGCACTCCTTAACTATAAAATTAAGAACTGCATTGAAAAATCCCTTAATTATTTATACATACTTTTTATGGCTCTGTTCCAACTCTCTATCTGATATATCAAGATAAATCTGCGTTGTTTCAATACTTTCGTGTCCCAACAGCTTAGATACCTGCTCTATAGGCATACCTCTTCTTAGTGCGAATGTTGCACCTGTTCTTCTGAAGCGGTGGGGATGCGTATTATCAACCCCTGCCTTTTTTCCCAGCCTTCGAATTTTGCTTTCAATCGAACTCTTATCAATGTGTCCATCTCCTATATATTCCTCATAATGCCACCAGTTACATAGTTCTTCCCTTTTCAGCTTTTTTGTACCAGAAGAAAAAGCTTGTTTTTCTGTAGCCGTATATTTGCACGATGGGAAAAGATAAGGATTGTTATCATCTCTGTATGACATATATTGTACAAGTACAATTTTAGCTTTTGCATTCATATAACATATCCTGTCCTTTTGTCCTTTGCCGTGTATAAGAACTGACTCTCTGTCTTCCGAAAAATCAGATATTTTTATTCCTGCCAGCTCTGATACCCTGCACCACGTTGATAACATAATCTCAAACATTAACGCTAATCTTAAATCATTGGCATTTATGTTTGACCTTAATAGTTCAATCTGCATTTCTGTGAACGCTGATTTTTTCACTTTAGGCAATTTAATTTCATCAATTTTATTAAAGGGATTTCGCGTTATATACTCTTCCCTCTGCATCCATTGATAAAATGATGATAATACTCTTGAAAGATTTTTAATATAAACCCTGCTATTGCCATCACGAATTTCTTTTAATGCAAAAAATCTTTTAATATCATCAGATGTTACTTCCGTTGGCAGCTTCGGACACTCAGCAAAAAACATCTTTAAACTCAGCCCATAAAACCTTATTGTATTCTCTGTCCTGCCCGAAACTCTCTTATTAACTAGAAAAAGCTTAATATACTTTTCTGTTGTCTCTTCATCTGCAACAACTAATTCTGTACTTCTTAACTGTATTTCATACGGATCCATTGCAAGATATAACTTTGCATTTAAGCCATCTGGTGGTATACCATATTCAATTAGTATCTGCTTTAATTTAGTCATTAGATCATCTCTTTCGCTCATAACAATACCCCTTTGTTCTTAGGTGTTCTCAATGCCCTTTTCTCTGAAAATGCTTCATTTGCAAGAGTATCTCCCTGTATACATACCGCATCTATTCCATTCAAGCTGAGCTGTACATAAGCCATATATATAGAATTCCAGTCTAAATCATTAGCTATAACCTTTAATTGTCTCTGGGCATTCCCCCCACGCTCATTAATAACTTTGGCTGTGGCTAATATCATTCCACCGGCTCCACAGGATGGCTCATTCAACTCAATTCTTCCTTCTGTTGGATAGCTCTGGAGCTGTGCAGTAAGAACGCTTATATTAAATGGTGTAAAAAACTGTCCTGTTGATTTATTTCCACAGTTTGCCGTCATATATATATCACCAAGTGCATCATACGGACCTTCCTGCTCATATAAATCAATAAGCATTTTTCCCAGATTAACAAACTTTAACAACTGCTCATCGCTATATCGTTTGACTGTATTACAATAATCAGTCTCTCTTGATTTCCACAATTCTCCGTGTGTTAATTCACAGGCATTTGATATAGATAATGCCAGCATTTTGCACCAATCTGTGAATATTATGTAAGGCGTGTATGTTCCAGACATACGCTGTATTTCTTTTGAAATATCCTGTACTGTTTTATTCATATTTTCATCTTTCATTTATAACTATGTCATATTATTTTTAATTCAGTCATACAAACAACAAATGACTAAATTAAAAGCAGTAACCACCAAGGATACACAATCTTTCACCTTTCAAAAATCTATAACATAAGCTCTATCACTTAACACCTCGTTATTTTCACGGCCTGTCTTGTTAGTGTTCCTTATGATTTCGTTAAGCTTAATTATATCCATACCAACTTCATACCTCATAGCAATAAGCTTGTGTATACTGCTGGGTATAATTAATAATCTGCTACCATTTGCAAACTGCTTAAGCTTCTCCGTTGCATATATAGCACCGGCACCATCGTATTTACTTTTACTTGTTATAACTGTCATATTGCCGCATATTTCTTTAACAATCTTTTTTATTTCTTTTATGCTTTGCAAATCATCTTCAACAACTTCAGCTGCTTCTAACAGTTCATCAGCATATGGATTTATAGCTTCTTTATTAATTGTGTTAGTTCTTGCTATTTCCCACGCTTCCTCCACGCTCAATCCTGCCTTTTGCAGCAATGTCTTTTTTGCTTCTAATCTTCCAAGTATGCCACTCGATGTACTCAATTCCACTGACATAACATCATTAATATTTTCAAGATATTTATTCGGTCTTGTTATTTCACCATTGCAACGCTCTTTATTTCTCAGAGATATATATAAATGTTTCCTTAAAAAATCTTTTTTTGATACTGCTTTTAATAATTCTTCTAATATTTTCTGTGCTCCCATTGGCATATTTCCCTTTCCTGTGGTCTATCTTTCCTTTCTCTTATCGTCCGGCTACTGTCATACTATTGCTGACGTCTTATGTCTTGACAGCTTCTTAGCTCGTTTCTTTGCTTCATCTTCAAGCAGTGATTCGCGCATACAATGGTAACTGCAATAATACATTATTTTGTTACCTTTAATATTTCTCTTGTATGCGTAATCTTCCATTGTGAACTTTAACGGCTCTATAGACTGACCACACATTTTGCAGATGTATATCTTTTTATTTCTGTCACTCTTATTGCTGGTTTTCATTCAGCACTTCCTTTCTTATACTGCACTTTTCACCATTATTTATATAAATTACTTCATTATTTCAGAAGCATCACTATTAATAGCTACTGGATTAATAGGGTTTGACAAATCCATCCCCTCATTATCCTTAAAAAATCTCTCAAGTTCAGACTTTCTTATTCTTGTGTGAGGTATCTTTAATACTCTTAACTGGTGTGCATTAACAAGGCTGTATACATATTGCTTGGAAGTTCTCATAATTACTGCCACTTCTTCAACCGTATACACCATATCTTCTGGCACTCTCTTCATTACACTTTCTTTCTGCATTACTTTCTTCCTTTCTGAATTAACTAACCTATTCTTTATACAGTTTCCTCTGCCATACGGATAACATCTGCTACATCCTCCTGTGTCATCTTAAGTGGAGTGAGCTTAGCTCCCCAGTATTCTGTTCTGATAATCATCACACTCACTCCTTCCACTTGTATTCCTATAACTATGTGTTACAATAAATAAAAAAACTGTGAGGTGCTTATGAATAACTTTGAAAATGTCAATCTTACATTAACTGAAAAATACAAATTATTTATTATGCGATTCATAAAGCACGCCAATGATAAATTTCTCGGTAAAGACTCTGAATATCTGCTTGAAATCGAATTTATTGAGCCAGATCTTGCAGCATCAAATTCAGAATTGATTCCTTATACTTTCGCAGGTACATATCATCTCACGCAAAAATACAAACGCTATTGCATACACTGCAGAAAAATATTTGTAAGAGGAATGTTCTCATCTTTCATAACACCTATAGTTGTATCCATAATCACATCAATACTAACAGTACTAGTATTACGATTATTAGGATTACAATAATAGCCTTGTACACATTTTCCTTTTTATGTACATAAACAAACAATGCCATCTCATCATCTGATAAATGGTTAAATTCCTGAAAACTTTTCAGTCTTTCTGCTTTTATTTTCTCTTTATTTATCATTCACGCTATCTCTTTGCTCTCCTTCTTCTGCTTCTCTGCCATAACTGCCATTCCTTCACCTATGCCAAGCAGATATAACTTCTTGTTTTCTGGAATTTTAGAAATTATTGAAGATAATCTTTCTATTACTGTCTTTTCTTCTGCTGTTAACATATGTACCACTCCTTTCTGCTGGTGTAGATATATGCACCGGTTTTATTTCAACAACATGCTTTGTTGTTTCTATGGCGATTATATGTCATCAAAATAGCATTGTCAATATCTTTTTTGTTGTTTTAATGTCTTTTTGTTGTTTTAATGACTTTTGTATTGACTTTTAAATCCTAATGATGTATTTTAAAGGCACAACTTAATAGAAAGGCGGTGACATAAAAGTGAATGAACGTATAAAGAAGCTGCGTAAAACGCTAGATTTAACTCAACAAGAATTTGCTGACAGGCTTGGCGTTAAACGAAATACTGTCGGTCAATGGGAATGCGGAATTAATAATGTTACAGATGCGACTATTGTTTTTTTGTGTAAAGAATTCAATGTAAATGAAGAATGGCTGCGTACTGGTGAAGGTGATATGTTCCTGCCCGCTGACAGAAATGCTGATATTGCAAGACTGACTAAGCAGCTTCTGAATGAAGAAAGTGACAGCTTTAAGAACAGATTGATTTCTATATTATCTAATCTTACAGTTGAAGAATGGAAATTTTTGGAAGAGAAAGCTAGAGAGCTTTGTGGACTTGATGAAGATACTAACAAGGAGTCGCCTTGATGAACGAACGCATAAAGGAATTAAGAAAAGCTTTAGGATTAACTCAGCAAGAATTTGCTAATAAAATCGGTATAAAAAGAAATTCCTTAGCCAATTATGAAACAGGTAGAAATATCCCTCTTGATGCTATATTGCTTTCTATATGTAGAGAATTTAATGTAAGTGAAGATTGGTTGAGAAATGGTATAGGTGATATGTTTAAATTAGAAACGTATACTTCTAATAATACAAATCAAATTATTAGCGGTTCTATAAATGAACGTATAAAAGAGTTGCGAAAAACACTAAGGAAAACTCAATCTGAATTTTCTGCTGAAATTGGCTTATCAAGGAATTTTATTGTGCAAGTGGAAACAGGAACAAAAAATCCATCTAATAGAACAATTTTAGATATTTGTAGAAAATTTAATGTAAATGAAAACTGGTTGAGAAATGGCAGCGGTAATATGTTTCTTCCAAAGGATAACAGCAATTCTGATATGTGTATAGATAGTACTTTTCTTAAGCTGCTGTCTATGTTAGATGTCGAACAGCTTAATTACATAAAAGGCATTGTTTTAGGTACACTTATAGCTGATGGTAAAGTAACTTTAGAAGATTTACATAACTATTAAAAAAGCCGGAAAGGCTTTTGACCTGTCCGGCTTGATGATTAAGGTGTTTCTTTTAGAAACTCCGTGATAAGAGTATATATGTAACTTAAATATCTTTCGTTTTTTACTTCTCTTATCAACTTGATAATTTTTTTCTGATAGTTCATTTAATTAATACCCCCTTGTGCATATTATACATATGTTTTTCAAGGTTGCATTATAATTAAGAAATATTTCCATAATTATGGAAATTTATTTGTAAGGGCTATCAAAAAGGTTGGTTATTTTTGTCTCTAATGCAATTGCTATTAACTCTAACTGTGCTATTGTTGGAGACACTTTTTCATTTTCGATGTTATTCAATGTGCTTTTGCTTATTCCAGTTAAAGCTGCCAATTTCACTAAAGTAATATTTTTTTTATTTCTTGCCTGCCAAGTCGTTATGCGCATTTTACCTCCTCAGATATTTATACAATAAAAAAGAACCATTAGCTGGGTAGGCTAACAGTTCTTAGAGTAGTAATTCCTGAGGGACAGGAATGAACACCATAATAGTATAACATTTTATTTATTATATTAAAAGCCTTAATAAGGAGATTATTATGAATAATAAATACAGCCCTACTAATCAAATAGGATATACCTGCGGTATATACTGCCTCGAAATTGCCAATAGTATAGTTACAAATAGCGATATTAATTTAGAAGATTATTATAATACAATACAAGATTGTATTATAAATTCATACACAAAAATCGGTGAGTTTTTTGATATAAATGTATTAAATGTAATTGCAGATAAATTTTTTCCTAACATTACTACAACAGTATATAATATTACAACAATTGAAGATATCAAAGAAAAATTAGATGATTACATATTAATTATGCCCGTGCAGTCCAAAGATACTCCTCATTATTGTGTACTCAATAAAAACGATTTTAACGTGCTCGAATGTTATAATTATTCTTTATCAAACAAAGTAAACCTCGAAAAAATCTTTAATGATAATATGAATATAGTCACTAAATACATATGGAAAAGAAGTTTCCTCAAAACAAAAACTATATCAGATTTAGGTGTATTTTTAGTTATACTTATGAGTGAAAACGGAAAAGAAAAATGTAAATATAGAAATTTATATTTTAAAAATATTTTTAATAAAGCTAAAAAAGATAAAATCATAAAAGATAAAGATACAGATGAGGTAAATATGAAAGGAAAATGCCTTTTAATTAGAAAAATATAAAAATGTTGTTAAATACCAAGAACCAAAAGATTTAAAATCCTATGGTATAGATAATGCACCCCAATCATACATATATATTTAACTCAATATAAGTATGAATAGATTATTTTATCTAGTTTTATTATATAAATAAAAGCTCCTGTGCTGGAACACAAGAGCTTTTACTGCGACTTACAATTAAGCTGTGCTTAAATGATATAATATCGCCCTAAACGAGCTATATTATATCATTCATAGCACCGCTTATGCAAGTAGGTGTTATTTTTATACCCATTTTTTAAGAGTTGAAGCAGTGCAACTTTGTCTTTTACTAGAAAGGATGATTTAATATGAAAAAGAAAATATCTAAAGTACTTACATATAAACGTGGTAATCTATGGGCTTACCGATTTGAAGCCGCCGCTATCGATGGTAAAAGGAAATGGATAACTAAAAGCGGCTTTAAAAACCAGTCTGAAGCTTATGAGGCTGGTATGGTTGCATTTACACAGTACAAACAGACTGGTAAGAACTTTGTGCCCTCTAACATATCCGTATCCGATTATATGAATTACTGGATTGATAATTATTGCAAAATCAATCTGAAGGCTAATACAGTATCTAGTTATAAAAAAAGAATAGAACTCTATATAAAGCCAGCTATTGGCTCTTATTATCTTAAGGATATAGAAGCACACATTCTCCAGGAACTTATTAATAATCTGTTCAACACAGGAATGTCAAGAAATTCCCTCGGCAATATTAAAGGTATTCTAACTAAGTCCTTTGCCTACGCTAAAACTACAGCTAGATTTATTAATGATGACCCTGCCGCTGCTATCTCTCTTCCACTTCCAAGAGCTAAATCCGAGGTAATAACTAATAAAAAAACAAGAGTTGTATGGACGGATGAGCAGCTTAACACTGTATTTAAAACATTTCCCTTTGGACATATATACCATATTCCGCTGTTACTTGCATATAAATGTGGTTTACGTCTTGGGGAAGTATTTGGTCTTATGTGGGAGGATATAGACTTTGATAATGGAACATTGAACATTAATCGACAGGTACAGATACATAATGATAAGTGGTTTCTTGAAAATCCTAAATATGACTCTTTTAGAACAATAGAACTTGATAATACAACTCTTTCAGAATTAAAGAAAATGTATGAACATCAGAAAGACTGTGAACAATATTATAATGAATACTACAATAATATTTACTGTGAAACACTTAATGATGGTTCTAAATTCATTACGTACGACCCCGGCAATAGCTGTGAAGTGTTACATATGGTTCAGGTCAGGGATGATGGTTCGTGGATCCAGCCTCGTGCTATGATGCACTGCTTTAGAGTTATTCATAATAAACTTGGTTTTAGTGAACTTGATTTTCACTCATTAAGGCACACTCACGCTTCTGTTCTGCTCGCTAATGGAGCTGATGTTAAATATGTACAAGAACGTCTAGGACATAAGAATGTAGCAACAACACTTGATATATACACACACGTTACAGATACTATGCGTGAACGTAATAAAGACATTTTAAATAAACTATAAATAAAAGGCATCTGTACACACATCATTGTACACATTAAAACCTAATGTGTACAGAATGTGTACAAATGCCTTTTTTCAATGTGTACACATTAAAACTGTACACATATCAAAATCTTAAAACTTAGAATTTACCAGCCTTTGCAGCTTCTTCAACAGAAACAGCAACAGCAACTGTAGCACCAACCATTGGGTTGTTACCCATACCGATAAGACCCATCATTTCTACATGGGCAGGAACTGAAGATGAACCAGCGAACTGTGCATCTGAGTGCATACGTCCCATAGTATCTGTCATACCATAAGAAGCAGGACCTGCTGCCA
>OJMM01001376.1_pt1 | contig 14439 bp, 13 predicted proteins | sample 1597231 | NCBI WGS metagenome assembly OJMM01 (sample SAMEA2452128, study PRJEB22498) | human gut metagenome | reverse complement strand
AAACGGAAGCGGTGAAACGGCAACGTTGAAACGCTACTACATAGACCACGCGCACAACAAAGTACGTTTGCACCCCGAAAATGACGAGATGACGGACTTTTATGTGAACGATATAAAGATACTCGGCGTTGCAAAGTCCGTGGTGAAACAATTAAATTAAGGTATATACACGTACCCGATAGCGTGTACATATATATGGTTGTCGACGGACATTCTGCGAAAAATGCTGACGACAACACACGTTTGCAAACGAAGTTCAACTGTAGCGACGGACACCCCGACCGCGCAAAGCAGTTGCTCAAATACAAAACGTTTGTGGGCCGGGGAAAAGGAAAAAGTAATTATGAAATACGTAACTTGTCCCGTTTGCGGACGAAGGCTTTGCAAGGGTGAAGCAGGCACGGCTGTGGAAATAGACTGCCCGAAGTGCGGAAAAACGATGTTTGTACGCATAGGCAAGACGGGAACGCTCGTAAGCGAAAACCCCATAACAAAACAAACTCAATGCAACGTTGCGGTGTAAGCGGCAACGTTAAGAAAATATGCAATTAGCTCAAACGAACAACTGAATAATTAGTGGGCAACACTGTGTTAAGATGGCTTGACCGTCCGCCGTGCGGTGTGCTGACGTTTGTAAGAGTTGAACTCGGCTAAGAATCGTGAGGAACTCGGCAAACAGATAAATATCCTTTGAAAGGGATATTCTTTCTGCTTGCCGAGTTTTTTTTTGCCGTGAGTAACCGAATATGCCCGACTACGAGGAATTTATCTTCGCAGTCGGGCTTTTTTTGTTGTCCATGGCGAAGTCGTCCGATTGCGAATTTTACAAAAAAATTCAAAACCGGAGGATTTCAAAATGAAAAAGGTAACTACTATGGCAATTATTGGCGGCAAAGAAAAGCAGATTTACGTTTACGTCGAGGAAGAACTTGCCGATTGGCTGGACACTATTGACGAAGCAACAAGGCGAGATTTTATTGTACAAGAGTGGAAAGTCGCCCTTAGCGAACGGGCGGAAACTCGCAGACATCAGTCTTTGGAAACATTGGTTGAAGCGGGTTGGGATGTCGCGGACAATAGCAAAGATTTAGTTTCAGATATTGTCGGGCAAGATTCTGTCAATGAAGTGCGCGCCGCACTAAAAGCTTTGTCCGAAGACGAACGTGAAATAGTCGTTTGCTTCTATTTCAAAAAGCAGTCATTGACAGACATTTCCAAACATTTTCATGTTTATCCGAGCACAATTATGCGCCGAATCGAGATAATTTTGAAAAAATTGAAACTTTTTTTGAAAAACACGCAAAAATAGGCATTTCTCGTGGCGACTAATTGGAGGGTGTGAACAAATGCCATCCAAACAGATAGAAAAAGAGAAATGAACAAGTGAATCAATGTCTACCGGAATTTGCGGTTGGAGAGGCAAACGTGTATCGCACGAAGTACTTCATTGTAAAGCAATCGGTAAGTGTTAACCGCGATGAGTTTGAAGGCAATTCGGTCATCAGTCATGACACGTACTACATGCGTACAAGGAAGCGCGACTCGAAATACGAACAACTGTTTGGCGCATATTTGTAAAAACAGGCTTGAAAACGTTATTAGTCAATAAACTAAATGCTTTTTTGAAAAAAATTGCAAAAAATCAAATTTTGACGGATTGGATTTGTGTCGTATATAATATTTTTATAGCGATTAGGTGTCAAGGACGATGAAAAAATAGCTTTCATGCAGTATTTTTCGAGAATAAAGCGAGCACTTGCATCGTTTCAATCGGTCAAATGTAGACGGATAAAATTTCGCAAAAGTGTGGTAAAGTTATGTTGATAAAGTTGACAAAAAGGAGGTGAGTAAAATGACAATGGAAACAATCGCACTGCTAATCGGATTGATTGCGTCAATGTCCGGAATATTGTTTGCATTTTTAAGTTTTCGAAGAAATGAACGCGACGATAATCGAATAGCGGGGAAAAGTGAAGGTACGATAGTGTCCGATATTGCGCACATAAAGTCCAGTGTTGATAGAATGGAAAAAAATATCAACAATGTAGATGCGAGATATACAGGTATTACCGAACGGTTGGCTCGCGTCGAAGAAAGCGTAGAAAACATACAGAAACGACTTGAAGAATTTCATGATAAAGGAGGTGTTTAATTATGAATTTTACGAGCGTGCCGATTATTACGGTTTTATGTTATTTGTCGGGAGAACTATATAAGATTTTTTTTAGCAAAAGAAAAGAGTTGTATCGTTTCATCCCGATAATAATGTGTATTTTAGGTGGAATTTTAGGGGTAAGCTGTTTCTACGTTACTCCGGAAATGATTTTTAATGCTGAAAACATTTGGATTGCTCTTGGTATCGGCATTGTAAGCGGTGCATCCGCAACATGTACGAATCAAATTATAAAGCAATTGTTCGGCAATGGTAGTTCGGATAGTACAATGGAGGATAAAAAATGATAGTGTTGCATAATAGTAATTATAATCCTAAAATCGATTTTTTGATATGCAGGAATCTTCTTTGTACGTTACCTCAAAAGTACGACGAACTTTTTCTGAAGGATTGTTTTTTCGGAAAACGGCAACCTGAACGCAAATACGAAAACGATATAGTTGAATTAAAACAATTTTTTGAAAGGCATTATATAAAACAGTTATCTGCTGAAGAAATAGCGCAGTTGTATTATCTTATATCCGGTTGTAGAGTGAGCTTTGCAAGTGAGTTTATATTCGATATAAAAACGATTGATGATGTTCAAAAACTTGTAGACAGAATTGAAAATATTGGTTTGTATGATAAATACACGATTTTCAGACTGCTACTATTAAGAAATACTTCAACTGGCACACCGATTATTCCGTATCGTGGTTTGTGAAAAAGATTGTATGATGGCATCCTTGCCCAAAATTCGAAAGAATCCTCTGTGTTGTGGCAAAAACTTCTTGCCAAACCCAATAAGTATATGATCACTCATTCCATCGAAGAAAACGAAATTGCTTTGGAAAAGGTAAGGTTGTATTCTTCGTTGTTCTTGAAAAATGTCGGTGCTATACAACTGTATGTATTTGGTTCTCTTGCAATCGGAAGCGGAACAGAGTACAGCGATATCGATTTATTGGCTGTATTCCACGATTCGATAAAAACGGCAGAAACAAAGGTGGCTTGCCGAAATTTCTGGAAGGAAAAAATAAGTATTCAGTTTGATATTATCGTATTGTCTCAAAGTGAATTTGAACGCTTTTCTCGACCTGCAATACTCAGAACGCTTAAGAATGTAGGGGTGGATATATGAATGTAATAATAGACACCCAAAACAAAGAATTGATTGTGCGAAAAAGAATGTCTGCCTTTCTGGAAAAGGCTTTAAGATTTTGCGGATATGATTTTCGACACGACGATTTCAAACAAATCGTTTATAGTGAAAAAGAATGTAATACCCCGTTTGAATATTGCTTCAAAAGTATGTATGATGCATACAACTACTTGCTTGCAAATTCAAAAAATCCGTTATCTTCAGAAATTCTGAGAAAATTCTTTTATATTATCAACGGAACAGAGCCTGATGAATATTTTGTCGAGTGTATAAAAAATAAGTTTTTCGGCATGTTGGATAGTCCACCGATAGAAAAAGCTGTGGATTTTCACTTGTATGTATATTCCAAACTTAAAAATAAGGATGAAAGCATTCGTTTGATTGTATCGTTGATGTTTTTTAATTATGTATTGGTAAAATCGGAAATTCCTGTTTTAAGATTTGTTCGCCCTATATTGAAAGAATATGTTGAATGCCGTTCTTCTTATTTTGAGGGTGATCGAGAAAGAATTTTTAAGTTATTTTTGAATCAGATTCGTGAAGCCAAAATTCAGGATAAGACTTATTACAAAAACTTGCGACCGTTAACTGTCGCAGAAATTTGCAATCGGATTTACAGAGATAAGGACACTTTACAAAATATGTACGGAATTGAAAGCATTGCAATTTACGGTTCATTTTCAAAGGGAATACAACGGATTGATTCCGATATCGATTTGCTTGTAGTCTTTTCGCAAGATTTATCTTGTGAAAGCAAACAACGAACTGCAGAAAATGTGGAAAGCCACTATTTTAATGTTTTTAATCGTTATATAGACATAACGGAAGTCAGTGAGTTTGTCAGTGACTGGCTTATTAAAGAAATTACAAATTATAAAAAAATATTCTAAGGAGAAATAAAATGAATAAAGGACTAAAAAGTTATACTAAACAACTTACTAATCAAATCGGAAGCGCGACAGTAAACGTAAATTTGTTTAAGAATGATGCAAATATGCACATTACCATTCCGCTTCTTTCAACTACAGGATTGTCGGCGTTTAGCGCAAGTCTTGTTTACAATCACCAAAGCAAAGGTAATACCGGTATTTTCGGAAAAGGTTTTTATCTTAATTATTATGCGAAAATAGTAACTAACGGTAATTCCGTAACGGTTCAGAATGCAGACGGTTCCACGGACAATTACACAATTGGCGAGTGGAATGCGGAAACTCAGATGAAAGCGGTAAATGCGTCCGGTCATATTGAGTTTGAGGACAGAGATGGAAATAAAAGAATTTATGAATCGACTTCGGGAAATTATCCTAAAAAATTGGTTATGAAATCCGGCGACGAAATTACCGTTAATATCGGACAAACCAGCGGAAGTATTACAAACGGTAAAGGCGACGAAATAAGGTTCGTTTTTGATTCGAAAGGAAAGGTGATTTCTGCAAAGTATCTTTACAACGACAAAGTTCATAATCTTGTTAGTTTCGGGTATGCAAACGACAACCTTTGTACAATTCAATATGAAAATGCCGATGGATCGGTTTGTGGCGGCGTTCTGATAAGTTATCAGTCGACAAGTATTTCCGTCAGTGACAATATGACAGATTACCAGTGTAAGTTTTTGTTTGATAGTTACGGACGCGTTGTTTCTGTAGTTGACGGGTTCGGCACAAGTTTCAAGGCAAAGCATACTACAGTTTTGACGTATGGCACGAATACTACAAAAGTAACGGACTGGACGGGCTCGTACGTCGAATATTATTTCGATAGCGATGGTATTCCTCTTTTTGAAATGAACAGTGACGGGTATGTCGTTGAAACCGATTATGACAGCAAATCGAAAACTCTTATCGCGCAAAGTAACCCGTTTTTGCTTAACGGTCAAAAAAACTATTTTGACGGAATGTCGCCCGACAATTTTGCATTGAGCGACGTCACTAAAACAAAAGTTATGGTGACTGATACAAAGTGGAAAAACATCGTCGGAAGTACGGCTTACAGATTTAAGCATCAAGGCACCGGAAGCGGAAGTATCAGCTTCGAAGTGCCTGTCGATTGCGTAGCGACGGATAGTCTCACTGCAATCATGTGGGTAAAGCAACTGACTAATTTCAGCACCGACAATTATGTGAGAATTGATTTGCAGATTGGGGATCAGGATAGCGACTTTCTCAAAAAACCTGTTGTTGACAGCAATTATGAACTTGTTTTGCTTGGCGCAACATGCAAATGGACGGCACAGAAAGCTCGCATTTTGATTTCTATGAGCGGCAATGTAGAGTTTGTTCTCGGCAGTATTCAAGTCGTTAAGCAAGATTTTGGCGCGTTTTTCCAATATGATGCTCAAACAAACAAAATGACATTGATTTCCAAATGCGGTGAAAACGCCAAGATTTCATATAACAGAGACAATAAACTAAGTCAAATAACATCGTTTGATTCTACAATTCACAACTACGAGTACAACGATAAGGGTTATCCAGTAAAATCCACAAGTGCATACGGCGTTGAAATTGCAAATGAATATGACGCAAAGCACGCAAGTCTTTTGACTAAACAAACGCTCAGCAGTAAGAACAAAAATAAGATAGTCGAAACTAAAAAACAATACACGGCTGATGGTCGCCACGTTATTAAGGAATATGACGAACTCGGCGTTTGCGTGGCTGAAAGTACTTATCTCGATGACAGACTTCAATCTGTAAAAAACGCGACAGGAAGTGTAACAAGTTTTGAATATCAAAACGAGTTGATTTCCAAAATGATTTTGAAAAAAGATTCTCTGGAACTGGCAGCGGCGGTGTATGGCTACAATTACGAACGCCAACTGACAAGCGTCACGCTCAAAAACGGTAGCAAGTATACGTTTGCTTACGATTTCCGCGGAAATATCAGCGAAGTTAAACTTAACGGCGAAGTTGCGTTTGCATATACATACGACGAAAACACCGGAAATCTTGTTAAGCAAAAATACGGACAGAACGGTGACGCTTACGAGTTTGAATACGATGCCAATCACCTTGTGTCGAAGGTATACTATTGTGAAAGTAACGGGGACAAATTCTTGCGCTATGAATATGTGTACAACAATCTTAAGCAACTTGTAAAGGTACTTGACGCGCAAGGCGTCGTAATAAATTCCTATGAGTATAATCAGGAAGGTAAGATAGTAAGTACAACCGAAGCGGACGTTGCAATTTCTTACAGTTACGATAATCTCGACGGCATAAATTCATTGTTGCAAACGGTAAAAGGCAAAAAAATTCATTCGTCGTTTTCGGGCGTTTCGCGTTCTCAAAGCGAACATCCGAAGAAAATGAGCAACAGATTTTCCGGTATCGGACACTTCGGATTGTTTGAAAATAAAAAAGCAACGTTGTATTACCGTGACAACGAATTGAATCCACTGAGTGAAAGCGGTTTGACATTCGGTTCGGAAGGTGCGCTTCCTTATCTGACTCTGAACAGCAGTACGGCGCTCGGGTACAAACTTACGGATAAATATATCGGCGATTATGAAAACGGCTGTATCGAGTTTTGGTTCAAGCCGGATAGCGTTAGCGGAACTCAATATCTTTTCGGTGCGCAGGACCCGGATATTAAAACCTATTATACAGTAAAAATCGAAAACGGTAAGTTGGTGCTTTACATCCGCGAAAGAAACAAAAGCGAACAGAAGTTGCTTGTTTCTGCCGACAGCGTAATTGCCAACAAGTGGAATTTCTTTGCTCTTAATTTCTACCTGAGAGATGATGGTCTCGGATATGAACCCAATTGTGAGGTTGCGCTCATTCTGAATGCCGACATTCAGATGTACTCTTCCAGGACGACTATATTCAATATCGATTTGGGATTGCAACCTGTTTACTACATCGGACATAGATATGACGGCGCAAATGTAAGCGGATTTTCAGGCAAGATAGCTTGTGTAAATATTTCGCCCAGATGGTATCGCACTTATGACAGTATCAAAGGCGACTATACCGTCATGAAGGATTTTATCGAGGACTGTCAGTACATCGACAAAACGGCGCAAACTCTTGATATCAGCGAAACCGTTACTTTGATTCCGAGCGATAACACGGAAAACTTGTTTGAAATATATCCGTTGAATAACAGCGTCGTTTCAATCAACGGCAAGCGACCCGTGGCTTTCAATCAAAGAACAGGCGTGTCTACGGACAAGGATAAGTCGTTTAATTTCAATGCAGTCACCAAGCGATATGCTTATGTTGCAGACGGCGCGGTTCTCTCGTACAATTTCGGACAGACTGCATCGGGTGCGGTTGTTTTCAGGGCATATACAGAGGCTCTTACGGCAAAGCAATATTTGTTGGAAGCGAAGGACGCTAATGGTAATCTTGTGGGACTTTTCCGTGCCGGTAACAAGTATCTTAAACTCTGTTGTAACGGCTTTGAAACAAATACAGGCTTTACTATGAGTAACGACGCCTGGCATACTGTTGGCTTGTCGTTTGACAAATCAATCGTTTCCGATTCCACATCGGAAAGTATCAACCTGACATTGCGTGTGTACTTTGATGGAAAGACTTTTACGACGTTGCAACATTTTGACTTTTCCAAGCCAGAGTTTGCTATCGGCAGGCGCATGACCGCGACCGTAATCAGACATCTGGTTGGTACTACAAGCGAATGTAATCCGTTTTACGGTCAGATTGAAATGCTTTGCGCAAGCAAATCGTATTGTACGGAAGTTTCCCTCAACAAACTTTCTCAAGATATTAAGCCGATTACAAAGACTAACGAGTTCGATGATTTTGGCATGGTTAAACAATCTTGCATTCTCGACGCCGATAAAAATGTACTGACAAAGTCTTTGAAATACAAGACCCGTTCGGATACAAGATATACTTCGCAGCGCATAGAGCAGGAAACGTTTGCTTTGCCTGGCAGTACTTTTACCCGAAAATATACATATGATAGTCTTGGCAATGTAACGGGCGTTACGGATGCAACAAACGGCTCGCATACGTACAGGTATGACGATCGAGGCTTCCTTGTTTCCGACGATAACGCTATCTACGAGTATGACGGCAACGGAAACATTATAAAAGTTGGCGCGGTGGCGTTCTCTTACGATTTAGGCATCCATGACAGACTGATTAAGGTCGGCAATGATTCAATTGCTTATGACGAAAACAGTCCGCTTATGCCGAAGTCCTACAAAGATAACCTGTACGGTTTTGAGGGACGCAGACTTGTCAAACTTCAAAACAACAACGGACAATTTGAGTACAAGTACAACGATCGCGGTCTGCGTACGGAAAAGAAAAGTTCTGCCCGTGGAACATTCAGGTATGTATACAACGGCAACAAACTTGCAACGGAAATTGCGCCCGATTACAGACTGGACTTTTTGTATGATGAAAACGACAATCTGTACGGTTTTGTAAAAGACGGCGTATCCAAATATTTTTATGTTCGCGACTTCCTACAAAACATTCTTGGCATTATTGACAGCGCAGGTCAATTTGTGGTAAAATACAAATATACCGCATATGGCAAAGTGACCGTTACCAAAGATACAGATGGTTTGGCAGATATAAACCCGTTTAAGTACAAAGGTTATTACTTTGACTTGGAAAGCGGTATGTACTACTGTCACACAAGGTACTATGTTCCCGAATGGGGAAGATGGCTAAATTTAAATGATATTCAGGGCTTAGACTTCGGCAATTGTTCAAAGCTTAATTTGTTTGTATATTGCAAAAATGCTCCTACTGAAATTATAAGTAATATCAGTGGTATAAGTAAAAATCATATTTCGGCATCAAAAACGAATACTGATGTGATGATTGCAGGATCGGGAAATTGTGAAATTAGCATTCAAAAAAAGCGTTCAAATCACATAGTTCAGCATTATTTCTCTAAAAGTTTATTCGATAATGTGATAGGAGGTTTTTTGGGTAATGTTTCTATTACCGTGACCGCATCGTCTGGTCCAGCAGATACTTTTTATTCTTTTGTTAATACTGGCGATAGTTACGATAGTTTAGGTATAGGTTTAAACCTAAACGATAGATTTGGAATGAGTGCGTATATTTCAGGCAATGGTGGGGTTGGAATGTCGGCTCAAATACAGCATTTGACTGTTGGATTTGAAGTTAGTCTTCTAGAAGGAGTTAAGGCTAGTGCAGGTATAACAATTGGAAACACAACAATTGAGGGCTCGGTTAATGTTGGTCTCCCAGCCATTGCATTGTATGCTGTGGCTGTGGCGATTGCTACTGCGCCTGTTCCCGGAGGACGAATTTTAGGCGGAATAGTAGCGTTGATTGCTTTTCTTTTATAATTGCGTTACAAAATATAAAACTGATAATAATAGGGAGAGTGAAAATGCAAGTTGTATTTGAAGATGACATGATGGAATTCAAAAGATGGTTAATTGTGCCTATGGTCTTGTCATGTTTGGTGATTGCATGGCCTATTGCTGCGATTCTCAACAAAATGATAACCACGCAAGTACTAATTAAAATGATAATTCTCGGTGTGGCTCTTCTTTTATGCTCTCTGTATTTATTCTTGTACACGGTTAAGTATCGGGTGACAATCAGTGATGATGTTTTGTGCGTCAGAAGTTTGTTCAAAACACAAAAAATCGAGTTGTCGAAAGGATTGAAATGTGAAGAGAAAAAGAAACTTAATTCAAAATACAGTTTGATTGTAGTTTCTGTAGATGATGCAAAAATCAACATAAGAACTAAAAAACAAACAGAGTTGAAGGCAGCATTATCTAAATACATGAGTGACGACCTCTAAAACCAATGCCTAAGATAATATAGTTATCTCAGTTGGCGTTGTTTGTGGTTTTGCTAAACTCTATGATTTCACCATATAAATAGATGAAAAGCAGTGTTTGGAAATGGCAACAGGTAATAGAAAAGTAATATGTATTCCAAGTAAGCCATGTCGCACATTGTCCGAGGCGGTCAAGTACTACATTTGTGCGCTTATTCCCAAAGGGAAATTGCTTACGGAAAAAGCGTTTGAAGAGTTTGTTGCGGCAAAGTTAGGCGTTGAACATGTTATGTTTTCGTCGAATCTTTGGAACAAAATGACGAACGTGGAAGACATTTTGCAGTATGACAGGACTTACAGACTTGTTTCCAACGCAGGGCGAGTAAGCAATGTGCATGTGGAAAAACTGGCGCAAGAGGGCTTTACGCTTGTGCCGGCAACAAAGTATATGTCAAAGATTGTTGACTATAAAAATTATCTGTGGAACTTGGAAAACGAAACGAAAATCGACAAAGACTTAATAGAACGAGTAAATGCGAACGGTTTTGCTTGTCTTAAAGAATTGGCAGGTATTTGCGAATAAACAAAGTTGCGGGCGGTAGTGGATTTCTACCGCCCGTGTTTTGTCTGTTGTGTGAAAGATTTCTTGAAAGTTAAAGCGTGATTGAATTTAACCGGAAAGCATCATGCTCGTTTGTATTTGTCGGATATGTACATCTTGTTGTCAATTTGTATGGCATTGTAGCGAATGCCGTTGTGAGATACTGGTACGAACTGCGGTTTGCCTTTGGCTACGGCTCGGATAATCAGATTGGTTTTATCCACGGCAGGCGGATCTATGTTTATCTCTATTGCTTTGTTGTCAACTTCAACTATGTCTATTAGCTTGCAGCCTTTACGAAGTAGTAGTGCGGACAGTTTCCAAACTTCGTCAAACTTCCCGTTGTCGCCAAATTGTTCCAGTACGGTAATTTCGTCGACTTCGCCTTTAAGCGAATTGATGTGTGCAACAGTAGTGTATGGCATATTATGTCCTTCTTAGTTTTTCGTATAAAATAGTTCAAGTATCTTGCGTCTTGGCAAATCTTTTACTTCAAGCCAGTGTTCGGCAATGTAGTCTGCCAACGCGCCGAGCGGGGTGGCGTTGTCGTCTTTCAAATAACACTCGCTTACCAGTGAATCGTGCGTTTCGTTTTCGTTGAATATTTCGATTCCCTTCTTGAAACCGTACTTTTCAACTTTAGTAAATTCTTTTTTCATTTTTACATACCTCCGTTTTTCTTTTTCGCCATTCGGCGACGGTGCAGTACCACGGGAGTCAAACACGAGTAAGCAAATTTACTTTGCTTTTTGGCTGACGTCAACGAGAACGAAAAAATTGTTTTTCGCTCCGGCAAACATAAAAAGCCCGACTTAAAAATTTAAGCCGAGCTAAGACAAGATTTTTAGTTGCTTACACTCTAACGATACGAGCAAAATGTTGTCTAAAGCATTAGAGATATGTATTGCGAAAAAGAATTTTTTTTCGCGTTGACGCCAGGCTGCCTTCCGTGGTACAAACCCCAAGACGAAAGGCAAAAATGAAAAACGGAGAGAATCTGCCAAACGTATATAAAAGAATTAATACTTTGCAGAGGTGTATTGAAAACGGCTAAAACATGTGATATAATTAAACCAAACGATTGGTTTATTTGTGCGTCGGTATTTATTTGCGGAAAATGTAAAGAAATTTTGCTAATTGCCGCTATTGCATATCCAGTAGACTCTTTTAGCAATAAGTCTTTAATAAAAACGAGTTTTCTAAGAAATAGGAAGTGGATTGAATGACGAACGAAAAAAATAAATGTGAAAAGTTACTTGATATATTTCATGTAATTCAAATAGTATTTTGTGTTATTGGAAGCGTGGGACTTGTTGCTTACATGATTGTTTATGGCAAAACAGGCTTGGAACTTATGTGGCTTGTTTGGGTGATAGGAATTGCGGTTCTCTGTTTATTTATTGTGACCTCGGTTATCAATGCTATTAAACTTGAAAGAAGTATTTTTGCTATAACAAAAGAGCATATTAACGCTTGCCTAATTATTATTTGTATCGCTGCAATTGTGGTCAGGATTATTTGCAGAAATGTTTTTGAAATTTATTTGCTTTATACATTTGCTGTTGCTACATCAACAATGTCTCTATTGACAACCTTTTTTGTAAACATAAAAATAGTTAAGCGCAATAATAATCTGCGGGCTTTAATAATACTGGGCGTTATTGTTGTTTGTGTTGTATGTGCGGTTTATATGGTTTTGTTTCTAAGTGCGTTACTTGCGCTTCTTGGATATTCTAACGGGTTGGTAAGCGATGTCGTCGCAATTTTAGCTGCCATAATTGGTGGTGGACTTACTCTTGCCGGCGTTGCTTGGACAATAAGAAAAACGGATAATGACAGACTTGAGGAAGAGCGGAAAAAGTATATACCATACATAAAACTTGTTTGCACAAAAGAAACTGATTGCAATGCCACATTGAGTATAAATAGGTCACTTGATTTGGATCAGTATAAAGAGGAAAACCGTAAGCAAGAGGCCTATTGGATTGGAATGAAAAGTTTTGTAATAAAAAATATTTCAAAGGAAAATCTTCTATTGATAGGTGTTATGCTCAAAGGAACGTTTTATTCGCTTAAAGTGAAAACAATAGTACCGGTTGGCGAGACTTGCTTAATCGATACAATTGGAGTGAATTATTATTCGTTAGAAAATAATATGAAGGACTTTTCGATTGTTTTAAGTGACGTGTTGGGAAATGAGTATGCGTGTGCATGTGAGATTAAAAGAAGTATTGATGCAAATTCAATATTTGAGTCCGTACTAATTATAAATGGTGAAGAATACGTCTTTAAGAATGTAAATTTTGAAGTAACTAATATTCAATTGCCTGTGCGTTCGTGATGCAAGGAGTTTATTTATGTGCATTCAAGAAAGAACAATATATGATGCAGGGTGTTGTATAGATAATATTTGAGATTAATAACTTAAGATATCTTAGGAGAAAATTACATGTATCTAAAGAAAGCTATTTATGAAAATGTAGTATGTAAGTCAAAGATTGATACAAAAAAGCAAGAGGAATATGACGATATACCTTTCTAAGATGGTGTAATAGCCTATATTGAATAGGCAATAGTGTATTGCTAAAAGAGTGTGCTGTGATTGATGCCGTCGGTTTTTAGAAAATCGAAGGCATCAATATAATTGAGCAACAAAAATTTGATTATTTATATGTAAATAAAGTTTGTGAAGAATTTGCCTCTGCATAAAAAGGGTATTATCGTTATTCATTGCCGGTTTTCTAAAGTCGAAATAAAAAATCTCATTGCGTTTGTGATAAGTTTTAGAAAAATACCGAACGAAATTGCAAAATCGTGCCGATTGGAAAGTTAAAATATTGCCGATTGGATTTTGGAAATTGTGCCGATTACCGCACTGAAAAACTAATTATAGACGATCGTAGAAGCGTGAAATTGTCACTAAAATAAAGTTCGATTTATTGAAAAATAGTAGCTTGTCCTATTGTGGTTCGACGGTGTTTGCGTCCGTGCCACCATTCCGGGAACATAGTCGAACCTTTTACGGTTTGGCTATGTTTTTTTTGTAAATTTAATAAGGCTGTCGTAAGAAAGTTTGTTTTTCTTGCGACAGTTTTTTTTGTTTCGATGTAATAGTTTTTGCCGTTGATTTTGGGAACAATGGTGTTATGAAATAAATTGTTTTGGACAGTTACGATACACTGTAGTCTTGAAGCGTAGTTTGCGCCACTTGTAAATAGTGGGCGTCGTACAAAAACTGACGGCGGGCAATCAAAACGCAATTGGTTGCAATCATGACGTATAAAATACGATTCCACAAACACTTTTTTTTGTTTTACGGCGACAGGGCTATTTTCTTGTCGCCGCATTTTTTTTGCAGATTCTATTGTTACTTCGCATATCCAATCAAGTCGGTCTGTCGGTATTCTGTGTTACCGTAATATACCGTAAAAATCCTTGTCGGCAGCAGACGGCACAATGTAGCCACTATCTTACATCAAGCAATAAATAATACAAATTGCGTATTTTTTCTCCGTCAAATGTTACATATTGCAAATTTATTTGTATTGACAAATGGATAAAAGTTTAGTATTGTATAGGGGAGTTAATAAGGGGTGCGGCGATGGATAACAACGACAGGTTCAGGCGACCGTCCGACGGACGATTGCCCCGCAACAGAAAGGAATTATTCTTCAACATAATGCGGTGGCGTTTTACCTACTTGCTTGCCGTCGGTTTGTTGTCGCTCGCTTTTTTGTTGCCTGATATTGCCGTGTTGACATACAACGACATCGC
>OJMM01001362.1_pt1 | contig 14501 bp, 12 predicted proteins | sample 1597231 | NCBI WGS metagenome assembly OJMM01 (sample SAMEA2452128, study PRJEB22498) | human gut metagenome | reverse complement strand
AAATCCTATATTCATAATACATACCTCCTCTTAAAATACCAATTTCTCAGTTTCATAAACTGGAAGTTGTTTATTAAACCTTTTTAACCTTAACCAACAACATCATAGGTCTACGCATTTCATTACACATTCCCGGCATACCCATCATATCTGCCGGAGGCATTGCTTCCTCAATAGCCTCAATTTGAAAACCACATTTTATAAGTGGATTCAATATCTGCGTTAATGTGTGGTGCTGTTTAATTACTCGTTGACCAAGAAAATTGGTTTCTCTTTCGCCTGTGTAATAGTAATTGTCGATTGGCCAATATTTAGGTTTCCCATTTTCATCATAAATCCAATCCTCATTAACACCTGCGGTGAAAGTCGGATGTTCAATATTGAATAGGAAATACCCACCTACTTTTAATGTGCAATACACCTTTTGATAAACATTAGCTAAATTTTCGATATAGTGCAGTACCAGGTTAGAAACAACTAGGTCATAAGTATTTTCAGGATAAATGTATTCTTCAACACCGCAAACTTTATACTTGATTTTGTCATCAGAGTTATCAGCTACTGCTTTTGCAATCATTTTTTGACTACTATCAATACCAAGAATTTCAGTAGCTCCCATTTGTGCGGCATATTTGCAATGCCAACCGTAACCACATCCTAAATCCAAAACTTTTTTTCCCTGTAATTTAGGGAATAACGCCGGTTCTGATAAAAGCGCCGGATGTTTTCCGCCAGCTGCTGAACTTCCGCCGCCGCTTTGTCGGTTCCGATATATTTTTCGCTGAAAAATAAAACGCTTATGCCCCAGACAATCAGCAATGCCCCGACCATGCTGCCGATGACCAGCTGCCGGCGTTTTAAGGTCTGCAATTTGAGCTTTTGCTGCTGAATCCATAATTTTATCTGCATATTAGCCTCCCATGCTGCTGGTAATTTGATCTTGCATTTCAAACGTTCCCATAACCGCCCAGGCAATGACGCCGCCGATAGAAAGCAAGGCTGCCATATTCAAAACACCGGCTTTTTCTTCAATCATATAGACAGATTCTTCCAGCCAGTCGTTGGCCAGCTTGTCCAGAGCTTCTTCAAAGTTATCCAATTCTGAATAAATTTTCAAATCGCCGATAATTTCCCTGTCAGGAAAATCAAGTCCGGTTTTGGCCAATGCCTGACCAAGGTTGTCACCGTTGTTGACATAAACCAGGGTTTTATCGATTCGTTCTTTCAGGTAGCGGCTGGCATCGCGCCGCAGCGCTCTCAGCGCCGTTGAAACCGGCGTACCGCCTTTGACCAGAGCCGACAAAGCCAAAAGCCAGCTGATGCCGGTAAAAACCTTATATAATGACCAAGGCGGAATATTGTCAAAAAAAGCCCTGACCTTGCCGGTCCAAATGCCGATGGTGAAATAGATGACCGCCATGGTTACCGGCAGACTGGCAAAAGCAATCAGCCAATTGTCCTTAATCCATGCCGACAAGTCAACCAGGTCTCGGGCCATACCACGCCAAACGACGGTCGGCGCCGCATCAATCATCGGTGGCACCATGTAGACGCCGATTGCATAAATAATCAAAACTGACATCATTGTCAAAAAGGCCGGATAGGTAATTGCGCCCACAATCGGACGAATCATCTTGGTGGACCCTTCGGTAACCTTAATCAGGTTCAGCAAAGCGCTTTCCAGGTCGGAAACGTCGCCGACCGAGAGCATCAGACGTTCGCGGTCGGGAGCCCAGCCTTTTAGCGCATCGGAAAAAGTCATACCGTTATTTAACGAACGCCCCCAGGAGGCGATAGCGATAGCCAGCGGTTCGCTCGGATTTTTGCCGCCGTTGCTGGCCCCGTCATGCAGCATGTCCAGAGCATCCATCAATGAAAAGCGGTTTTTCATCAAAGAGGCAATTTTGCGATACAGTTTTAAACGGGTTTTGTTGGAAAACTGCAAAATCATTTTTGCATAATATTCCTCAACCTTGTTTAATTTGCGTACCGCATTGTGAAACGACGGATTATGTCTTTGATTCTCTTCAACCATTTTTTATTTCCTTAATAAACCGGACGTTGGTCAAGCAAACCGCACCAACGTTCAACTTCGTCAAGATCAATGTAACCTTTTAACATTCTCTCGATTGCGGCGTCTTTCAGCGTTCTGCCGCCCAAATCGCTGGTCCAGTAGTCAATGGCTTTTCTGGTTTCGCCTTTAATCATCAGTTCCAGAAACATTGCGTCGGGCAGCACGATTTCCGGAACGCTCATTCGCCCTTTAATTCCAGTGTTGTTGCAGTATTTGCAGCCCGGACCGCGTACGAAAGTGTTTTCAACGCCGAAGTCGCCCAACGCTGTTTTCAAACGTTTTACCTGCGGCTCATCCAGCATCTCTTTTACCGATTTGCGGCAATGCGGGCAGAGTTTTCGGAACAGACGTTGTGATATAAGGCCTTTTATCAGTTCCGGATCCAGCAGTTTAAAAGTTTCAACGCCCATATCCCGGAAACGGGTCAGAATTGCCGGTGCCGAGTTGGCGTGCAGGGTTGTCCACATGCCGTGGCCGGACAAGGCCCCCTTAAATGTAAGCTGAGCCGCGGAAAGAGTACGAATTTCGCCCACCATCATAACGTCCGGGTCGGAACGCAGTGCCGCCGACAGGGCTTTGGTAAACTGTTCGTCTTTTTCTTCTTCCGTATTGGCATTGGTCACCGGCATTTGCCTTGCCCCCGGAATCGGATATTCGGGAGGGTCTTCCACCGTAATCAGGTTAATTTCATAATTCTTTTCCTGCAGCAGCTTAATCATGTTTCTTTGCAGGGTCGTTGATTTTCCCGAACCCGTAGGGCCGGCAATGACGCTCACGCCGACGGGAACCGCCCGCAAACGGTAAAACAGGTTTTCTTCATACTCTCCAAAACCGAGGGCTTGCAAGTCTCCGCTGCCGTCCGGGTTGTCGTCGGCATACAAAAGACGCATAACCAGATATTGAGAACCGAAGGCAATCGGATTAAATTGCAGTCGAATAGCCAGCACATTGTGCGGCAGCATCAGTTTTCCCTTGGAACCGCGCAACGGCGTCGAACCCAGTTTTTGTGCACCCTGAAATTCGTTTTGAGCATAGTTGGAGTCCGAGATGTCCGCCGAAGCAAAAGCTGCGCGGACGAACAGCTCGCCCCATTCCTTGTTATACTCCATTTCGGTCTGCATCATACCGTTGGTACGAAACATAATCTGCGTGCTGTCTGCCACCACGACGTGCACGTCCGACACTTTCTTGGCGGCGGCGCGTTCAACCACGGCGACAAAGTCCTTTTGCATTTGCAATTGGTCGAGGTCGCTGTCTTCTTCAATTTCTGCGGCTGCGGCGCTGCGTTCTGCAATGCTGTAAACGGCATTCAGCTCGTTTTGTGAAACATAGGTCGGTTTGGAAATGTTCAGCCGTTTTTTTCTGGCCAAAACTTCAAAACTGAGAACGCGTCCGTCAAATTTGTGGGTTTCAACCACCAAAAAGCGCCCGTCGGAAAACAAAGCCAGCAGACGCCTGGTATCGTCGTTGACCACAAGCGAAGATCCCGGCAGCGTCAGCAGCTTGTTGCCGTTCGAAAAATACAGGTCCGTGATGGATGCGCGCTGTTCGGTTTCCCGTCTGCTTAATTGAACACCGCCAGATCCGCTTGAAGCGGCACCTGTATCAGGTGTCGCTTCTTTGACCTCTTCTTCTGAATTGTTTTCTTCAGCCATTTACCTACCTGACAATCATATCACGCCCCATTCCCGGAACTTCTTCACTGGCAATGAAGTCTCGTTTGGGAGTTTCATCCTTCTTTCCGTCAGCTTTTTTCTTTAATTCATCCTTTAAGTTGGCTTCCAGTTCGGATTTTTGAGGTTCCAAGGGCAGAATGCCTCCGGCCGCAAAGTAAAGATAGTCTTTGGCGCCTGCTTTTTCCGCACGGACGTAGGTCGTGGTAATTTCGTCAATCACGTGTCCGCTTTGCAGGGTTGTGCCTTTTTTGACGTAGAACGGAGAGCCGTCTTGATTAATCAGTTTGGCAATAAGTTCGCCGCCCTGACCGCGAATTTCCATTACGGCATACATATCATTGAGCTTCAGTTCCGGTGTGACGACTTCCGGTGCGGCAACGCCTGCCTGTGCAACTCCGGCAGCACCTTCGGCCCCGCCCTCGGCAAACGGATTTTGTTTTTCCATTTCTCTTTCCTGAGCTTCAATGCGGGCCTTTAAGATTGATATTTGCGTTTGCAAATCGGCAACCTGACGCAGCAATACTTCTTTTGCTGCTTTAACTTGGTTGGAGGCGTTTGCCACGGAATTTTTGATGCTTGCAAACTTTAATTTTGCGTCATCTATAACTTCTTGTTTTTCCTTTTTAATCTTGTCCATCTGCTCATACAGTGCCGCATTTTTCTTAATCCACTGCTGATTAATTTCCAACATCTTGTTTTTGTAAGAATTCAGCAGCTTTTCCTGACGCAGCTTTTCAAAGGCAATATCCAGCTCTCTCAGTTTCTGCTGTTCTTGTACAACCTTCTGTTCCTGAGCCTTTTCCCATTCGATTCTGGCTTTGCGTTTGGCTTCTTCTTTTTCTTTTTCTTTTTCTAAAGCTTCTTTACGCTGGTTTTTTATCGCTTCTATTTCATTTTTAACCTTTTCTCTGCGCAGTTCCAGGTTTAACAAAGCCGTCTGTTTTTCCAGTTCCGACATCTGAGAGAAAACGCGGTCGTCTATTTCCGTAATGTTTTTCGGCGCACTGCTTCTTTGGCCCAGGATTCCGAGACTTCCGGGTTGATTCAATACATCGGCCGAAACCAGAGGGGTGCTGGTTTGTTCTGCCGGAGCTGCCGCGATAATGTCTTCAACGGAAATGTCTTCCTCTACGACTTTTTCTGTCGGAGTTTGTTTTTCTTCCGGTGCCTTAACGCTGTCGGGCGTGCTGGGAGCGGCATTGCCTGCCTCGGCAGGCACTTCGCTCGGAACTTCGCTCTCGATGCTGTCGTCAAACAGGGCGATTTCGTCGGGAATATCCTGATTTAATGCCGGATCTTCGTTTTCGGCATTATCTGCCAGCGTCACTACGCCTTGCGCATAAAGTTTTGTTATGTTTGTTTGAACCAATAACAAAGCCAGCACTGTCAGACATAAAATATTTCTTATTTTATAAAACATAGATTGTCCCCTCAAAATCCCAAACCTTCGCGCTTGGAGAATAATTTAAATTTTTAACCGTAACTCCTGAATATTTTGTTAACATTTTTATCCAGGTGCGCGGATCATACGTTGTTTTTAACTTAAACGTAACCATTCTGTATACTGTTCCCTGCGGAGAAGTATAAGTTGCCGACCCTAAAGATATAGGGTGGCCTATCGCTTGGAACGTATCGTTAAGTTCATTTACCAAATCAACGGCGTTTTTAGCCGGAGGCGAGTTAATTTGGTTGATTTTCGGCAATGCCAGCGACGCCGTCAACGAATTGCCGTCACTGGAAAAACTAAGGCCGCTGAAAGACAAGCCGGATTCTTCCATAGCTTTGCGGGCAATGGCCAAACGTCCCAAATCCCGCCGCCAAGAGGTTGATACACCGCCGGAATTGCAGGTGACACCACCGATAACCCAGCCCGGAGGCATAATTTTGACCAAGTCGATAATTTTATCATAGCAGGAATTCAGGACCATTTCCGGATCATCAAGTTTCTCCCACGGTTTAACCTCGGGAGGTTGCTGAACTTGCTGTACCGCCTTGGGCTTGACCGGAACAACGACTGGTCGAACCGTCGGCGTTAAAAACAGGTGGTTAATCAGGCTGGAAATAAGCCATATACCGACAATGGCCGAGACTGCAATAACAATCATCAGCTTAGCGCCGCGCAGCCCTTTAATCTTTTGCAGCTTGGCTTTGGCGCCGCGGGCTAAAATTTCTTCAACGCTGACTTCTTCGGTTTCCTCCAGTCCCCATTCGGCCGGAGCAATTTTTTTGCCCCAGTCGGGAACCGCCAGCATTGACATAAACTGGTTTTTGGCCTCTTCCTCACTGAGAAACAGCATATCACCGTCAGAAAGGATGATGTCGTTTCTGATACAGGTATACCACCAGCCTTGAGGCGTTTTGAACACGGCCACGTAAGAAGAAATATTCGACATTGCCGTCGCCAAGGAAACCGCGGCAACCGCTTCTCCTCCCTTGTAACCTTCATGCGATACGCAAATACCGAATTGCGGTGCCTTGCCGCCTTTGATACAGAATAAGTCTGCTCCTTCTAAGACGCCTTCCGATGCATCCTCAACTTCCTGAAACGGATCGGTGACGTTTTGCAGCGGTTGCCAGAACAAACTCGTAGCATACGTCGTTCCGCCCACGGTAATCGACGTTCCCCAGGAGCGTTGAACATTCCTCCCGTCGTAATCGTCATCTGCTAAGTTGGCGTCTTCTAGCACCTGTTTTCTCCTTTAATAAGCCTAATTCATCGACATTCTTGATTCCGGAACCAGAGGCGTATCAAGAATAACCGGTGTCAGGATAATAACCAAAACGCTGCGGTCTTTGGTAGCTGTTGCCGAACCGCCGAGCAGAGAATTGGTGGCAGAACCCGTACCTTCTTTAGTCGTGGAATTGCTGACTTTTTCAAAGCCCGTCAAAATCAGGGATTCACCGGAAGTCATCGCCACTTCCTGTGTAAATGCACGTGATTCGACCTTCGGGTTTTGAATGTATTGGTTGTCGTCGGCGTTACCGAATTCAACTTTTTCCAAAGACAACAGATCGGACAAAGTCATATTGAACATCAACAGCATTCTGCCGTGTTCCAAAATTCGCGGCAATACGTCCAGGGTAAATCCGGTTTCGATTTCTTCGGTCGTTACCGAGATGTCATAGTTGTTGCCGTCGGTACCGCTGTTGGTTTTGGTCATTTCCGCAATGTAGTTTTGCTTTTGGGTAACCTGAATTGGTGCCGGTTTGTTGTTAAGCGTTGTAACCGTACCGCTGGTGACCAGGCTGGTGTTGTTCTGGGTAGACAAGGCTCTGACCGCGGCATCTGCCGTCCAGTTGCCTTTTAAGATACCCCAAGAAACCATATTTGCCGCATTTTCGGCAGTGCTCACGCTGGTAGAGCCCGCTACGACCACATTGTTTACGCCGTCTTTGAATGTTGCTTTCAAATCCAGGCCGTAAGTGTCGTTGTCGGCAATCTGAACCTGCAGAACCTTAACGCTGATGGCAACCTGACGGGACAACCGCATATTCTGTTCGTTGATATAGCGTGCCACCTTCTTGATGTCGCTGGGCGTTGCCGTTAACGTAATGGTTCCGTCAGACGGGGACATCGTCAGTTTGGCGCCTTCGGTAATCATTGCGGTAATGCTTTTTTCAAAAGTGCCCCACAGTTCTACCTGAGCGGAGTTCGACAATGAAATCGATGCGCTGCCGCCGCTTCCCGAAGCGCTGCCGCCGACGTTGACGGACATATTGGGCTTTGTCGGCAGGCTGTATACGATAAACGTTTTGGTAACGAATTTATAGAAGTGTATTTCCTTCTTTTCATATTTCCACCACAATCCGAAACGAGAGCAGACTTCATCCAGAAAACCGCTTAAAGGACCTTCATACGAAACCAGCATTTTGTCCGGTTCCGCCCAGTCGGCATTAATCTTGTCCAAAGACGGCTTGTTGCTTTTTGCCGCCGTGTTGACGTCCTTTTGGATTTGCGGAGCATAACGAACGCCCAGAGACGTCGTTTTGTTAATCATATCGCCGATTTCGAACAAAGTAATCGGACGGTTGCTGACTAAGGTAATGCCGTTCTTGGTCTCTAAATAAGACGGCAGCGGGTCGCCTTCGTATTCGACCTCACTGGTATCACCGAGCCAGATTTCGTCTTTAACTTTAATCAGGTCTTCATTTGACGGTGCCGTAGGGATTTTGGAATCTTCCTTTAGCTTTGTTGCCGCCTCAATCTCGCGGTCAATCGTTGCGTCCATACTGGTTGCAATGGAGCAGGAGGCGGCAAAAGCGATAACCAGCAGTCCGGCGCCCAGTTTTTTTAATTTAGTCATATGCATTCTCATCCTCCAGTGTCTCTACAACCAAGACGCGGTTTCCTTTATAAAATGTAGCTACCGGGGCCGGGCGGGCTCGGGCAAAAGAACGGATTAAGGCAGAACTGACGTCTGCAAAGCGTCCTCTGAACATTGCGCCGGCGGCAAGGGTATAGTTGCGGTTCGTATTCCAGATTAATCTCCAGCCGGAACGCTCGCTCCAGTCGGTTAACAGGCCTTTCAGGGTATTGCCTTCTTCTGCCAGCCAGTCTTCAACGGGATCTTCGCTGGCGGTATTGCTGTCAGAACTGCTGCTGTTGTCGCTGTCGTCGTTCATTGCTTCGTTGATTTCGTCTTCGTAGTCGGAAACTTCTTCTTCAATTGTCGGCGGGATGGACGCAGACATGTTGCTGCCGGCTCCGGCACTGACAATCCTTTGGTCGCGCGGCGTTCTTTCGCCGAATTCCCGATAATTGGCATTGGTTTCGGTATAGTTTACAAAATCGTTGTTGTCGGCAGGCAATTGCGAAGCAGAAGGCGGTACGATAACCGGAGCCGCCGGTGTCGGAACGACGGCCGGATTTTTCGTCTCTACGGTAACGGTTTCTGTTTCATACGCCGTATCCACATAAGTCTGATCAGCTCCCCAGTCCTGAAAACAAGAGCAGCCGGTCAGGAAAAAAGCAGATAAAATAACGGCTTTTTGCAAGATTTTCTTGTCCATTATTGCAATCCCTGAATTAGATTTTGTCATATTTTTTTCCTATCATACATACTGAAAAATAAATAATCAAGCGCGAGGCGAAACTTATTACCATTGTAAATAATAGCTTTCTCTTGGCTTATTCATTCTTCCTTTCGTCGTTTCCGTATTAATGTTGTTTCTTGTAATTGTTCTTATGATAAAGGAGTTTGGTTCGCGATTTGTGAATACCGTGTTGATTTTGCTGTATTCTACTCCTTTATTCGTTAAAATATTATGTAACAAGTTCAGTCTTTTTTGCTGCAGTTCCATTCCGCTGGTTCCGTCAATTCGTATCTCTATGGACATAGCCGGGTCATCGGCGGCTTTGCCTGCAAAAGCCTGAATCCAGCGCAGGGTTTGTCCTGAAATCTCCGCACGGTTAGGCTGGAATGACAGCCTCATTTCCGTGGGCATGATTTTTCCGCGGCTGCGGCTGCCCTTAAATTTTTTCTTGATGCTGCTGATGAAGTCGTCGTCATCGGTGTTCTGCTTGCTTTCCTTGACGTTGGAGCTTGAACTGAAGATGGAACTGAGCGAGCTGAGGATGTTGCCTTTTTTTTGCTCTTGGGGCGTTTGGTGCTTCACCGGCTCAATCGGCTGTGGTTCGCTTTTTTCTTCTTTTTTCACAATCAGCGGTTTCTCCGGGCGCACTTCTTCTTTGAGCTTTCGCTCGACTTCAATCTCTTTTTTTATGTCATCCGGTTTGTCTGACGATACCAGTTGCGGGGTCAGGTTTTCGTCATTCAGGATTTCCTCGGGAATGGGAATGAGAAGATTTTGTACGGTCCCGGAAGCAAGCTGCAAATCCGCGTTCGTTGTGTCCAGAGGTTCGCGGTTTAGCGCTTTTTGTATTGCGGCCTCGTCTTTTTGATAATACTTTTCTTTGGCTACCATGGCGTTGTGCGGAGCAACGGCACCCTTGGCAACGACCCAGGGGCTGTCTTCACCGTTGTCTGCCAGAGCATCGCGCCGCGGCATCTGTTCCCACGACTTGCTTTTGTTGGCAATGGGTTCCTGGTGTTGTGCGGATTTCTCGCTGGTCATGCTTTTGATGGGAACGCTGCTTCCCGCCAAAGCGACACGGTTTGCTTCGGCGTTGCGCAAAACTTTGGCGCCGGCGTTTTTGGCCAGTGGATCAACGGTCTTTTCCAACGGAAATATGGCTTCCGGCTCAGGACTTTCGGCGGCGGCCATCCGGAGCGTGTCCCCCGTTTTGTCATCTTCGGCTGTCAATACGGCCGGAACGGCCAGTTCTGCCGTTAAGACGGGACTTTCTTGCGGTGCGCTTTCAATAGGAGCCGCTTGATAAGCTTTTTCTGATTTATCGGCACTGTGCCGGGGAATAATTTTTTCTGCGGCTCTGGGCGGCGGATTATGAATAACCTCGTCAAAGTTCTGAACCAGTTTCGTTCTCACTTCCGTTTCGCGGATTGCGTTGTCCGGTATGTTGTGGTCAATTTCGAGCGGAAAATCGATTATGTCGTTGTCAGCCATAATAACTTCCGCCTCAGGTTGGTAAACGACCTGCAAAGAAGACGGTGCGGGAGGGGTTTCCTGCTGCCTGGGTTCGGGTAAAACCGTTAATGCAATCTTTTTGACCGGTGCCGGGCGTGTAGAGGGGGTGTCCCGGTTGCCGCGTAAGAACAGCATAATGTTTTTGCTGGGAATTTTTACTTCCTGAGATGCCGAGGGGCGGGTATGCCAATAAATCCCGTTTGCTGTAAAAATGGCAAACAAAGATAACGCAAAGCTGTAAACAAAAGTTTTTAAACCTGTTTTTTGCATAAATTAAACCCCTCTAAAGCCTTGATAAATCAAAATGCGACTCTTGGCAAGAGTCCATAAAAATTAGCTCTAAACCTGTGGATTCTTTTAAATTAAATTTTTGCCGGTATTTACGGTATCATAATGCCGTTTGTGTTTGTGTTGCCGGATAATGAAAAACGTTTTTTGCCGCTTTCGTAACGGCTATTAATTTATAAAAAACAGTCGTTTACTACTGCTTAACGACTGTGAATTTTTTGTTACAGCAAAAAATATGAAGTGTAAACAATATGTTAACGATTTTTCGGTATAAGCATTTTTGCTGGTAATCATTTTAAAAATTGGTTATTCTAAAAGAGTATAAAGAGTTTTTGCAATCTATTTGAAGGAGAACGATTATGCAATTTCTTAAAAATAATATTTGGACATTCTGCCTGGTAGCTGTCTTTTCACTGTTGACATTTGCCGGTGATGCTTCGGCTCAGAGTTCTGTAATGCAGACCTCTCAAGAAAAGGCATTGAACGTCTTTACCGCTGTTAAAACGATTATTTTCGTTGTCGGTGGTTTCGGTTTGGTCGGTGTCGCTTTCGGCGCGATCTTTGGTAAAGTAAACTGGAAATGGTTTGCAGGTTTGGCTGTAGGTCTTGCTATTCTGGCAGCTGCCGGTTCTATCGTTAACTACGCTACCGGTGAGAATATGTCTGGTTTCCAAGACTCATTCGACAACGCTACAAACTAATATTCTCCTTCTTTATGTTCCGGGGCGGCGGCTTGCCGCCGTCCTTCGGAACAATAAAAGGACTTGCGTATCAGGGGTCTAACGGAACAATTGCCAAGCAATTATTGCCTCGGCCCCTTTTTATAAAAAAGTGAATTTAGCTGTTTGGTCTGAATTGCTCCGGACTAAACACCCAAGTTCACCAGACTGAACGAACGGAAATCTCCCGCGGGAGAACAGAACTAAGGAGGGTGCTATGGTTAAGGTTTCTAAAATATGTCAGATTTTATTGCTGGTAGCCTTTGTATGCGCCTTCGCGCCGAACAGTGCATATGCAGATTCTGGTATGGTCTGTAACGACGGCAAAGTGCTCTATTCGGGCAAGTGTTGTAAATATCATCCGGCAGCGGGTAAGTATACGGATTGTGTTGACCCCATAAAAACGGAAACAAAAGAAGACGGAACAGTAACCAAAACCGTTGATAAAAACGTTGCCCAAACCTATGACAACACTGTAAGAACAGACAATACCACGCCCACAAAAGTTACCAATACCAACAGCAAGGCCAGTAGCGGTGCGGTAACCGGCTGTTCCAAGGATTTGGGGCTGTTTTCCGGTCTTATCAATACCGGTAACAAAATCTTCAAAGGGTTGCGCGATTTGATTTATGTCGTTGCCGGTTTCGGTATAATCGGCGTTGCCGTCGGCGGATTTTTCGGAAACCTAAACTGGAAATGGCTGGGAGCTATTATCATTGCCCTGGTTGTTATTGCAACGACCGGAGAGCTGATTAACGCTATTACGGGCTGCACGGAATTCACCAGCAGCATGATTACCGACACGCTTAAGTGACGACGGTATGTTTTTTCGGAGCGGAAGCTCCCGGGTCTGCAAAACAGACCGATTGACGAACGGAATTCGGAGAATATTCTCCGCAGAAAGTTTCCCTTCGGGGAGGTTTTCTAAAGAACTTGGAATAGGAGGTTATTATGGTTAATCTTACGAAAATAAGCAAAGTAGTTCTGGTAGCAGGCGCTTTGGCCTTTGCTTCCTTCTATTCAAATCCCTCTTACGCAATTTGGGATGCACCGGACGATTATTACTCTTCCGGCAGCGGAAATACCGGAACCGGCAATACGCCGCCCGTTAATATGCCTGCGTTGACGGCCCCGACCACCAATCTGGCTGATATGGCCGGCTCAATTGAGCTGCCGAAGACGATTGAAAGCCGGGATCCGTTGGTAAAAGCCTCAAAAGCGGCGGCGGAAAAAGATGCCGCCAAGGAAAAGCTTGATCAGATTGAAAAACAATATCAGGCTGATTTGCAGGATTTAAATGCTCAGATATCCAAAGAGGGCATCAGCAAAAAAGAGAAAAAGGAACTGCAGCAGAAAATTGCCGATCTGAAAAAACAGTATCAAAAAGATCAAAGCGAAGCTGCAACCGCCTACAATAATGCTTTGAGCGAATATCAAACGAACAAAACGGCTGCGACCTCCAATGTTTCCGTCAATGCCAAACGTTCGGCCTATAATGCCGCGCGTCAGGAATACAACAATCTTGCCAAATGTGCGGAAGCGCCGGCCGATTGTAAGGATTCCAACGGTAATCCCATTACGGATGCCGACGGCAATCCGCTGACGACGACGACTTTGAATGCCTTGTTGGCAGAAAAGAAAGCTGCGGCAGATGCCGCTTATAATGACTATCGGGCGGAACAAAACGCATTGACCGGTAAAAATGCCGATTTGCAAAAAGATGTTCAAAATGCCAAAAACGAGGTCAAAGATCTGGAGCAAAAGTTAGAAGACGCCCAGAACGGATGTAACTATTACAAGCAAAATGGTGCGGTTTCCGCGGCCGCCAAAGCTGATCAGGAAAAATACTGCGGCTTGGTCGATACTTATACCAGTGAGCTTGAAGCTGCCAAAAACAAGCTTTCCGCGGCGCAAAACGCTGCCCAGTCGGCCGGTGTCAGCGGCGGTGACGAACATGAAGGCGAAGTTTATGCCGCATTCAGTACGGCTTCCAGCAGCGGTGTTGACGCTGACGGTAATTTTGACGGAACCTATCGCGGTACCGCAACCTATGATGTCAAAGACGGAGATATCTTTAATACGATTACCCGTCGGGCAATGCTCTTTTTAGTCAGCCTTAAACCGATTATCTACGTATTTGCCGGTTTTGGCCTGATTGGTTTTGCCTTCATGGCTATTTTCAACAAAATCAGCTGGAAATGGTTTTCCAATATTGCAATCGGGTTGTTCCTGGTCGCTAATATGGGTCGTTTCATAGAATATTTTGTCTTCCCCGAAGGAGGGTTGAGCAACAATCAGCTGTCTTATGGCGATTACCTTAACAAAGGTTTTGCCGATACTGAATATAAATGGGTTGAAGCGTCCGCAATTTATACGGCTCCTACTGCCGCCGGCGTTAACGGCGAGGTTCCGGCCGAAGTGGCAAGTCCGGAGGCGGAAAAAGATGTTCGCGGTTTCTGCGGTAAAACGGAAGGCGCCAGCGGATGGAGCAATTTCTCCAGCTGTATTAAAGATATTACGGCAGCCGGTAAAAAGGCGGTTGATACTGCCAAAACGGCTAAAGAAACTGTCGACAAGGTTAAAAACGGCGTTGAATCTGTTAAAAATGCTGCCCAGAATATTGGTGACGCTGTTAAAAATGCCAAGGGCAACGGTTTGTCGGGCATCATTAAGGCAGCCGGTCAAATCGGCAGCAATGTCAACAATATGGTTGGTACGGCCGGTGGCGTTGTCAATGGTGTTATGAGCAATGTCAGCAAGATTTCCAATAATGTTCAGGATGTCACCAAGAGTACGGATGAAGTGGCCGAACTGAACGAGCAGCGCAGCAAAGGTGAGGCGACCAACGCGCTCGACCGCCTGCTCAAAGGTCAAACGACCGGCGCCGACGGTACGGTTGAACATCTGTACGGCGGTACGGATCAGAACGGTAATGCCGTAGAAGGTAAAGTTGCATCGGATTCAAATGTCTTTACCAATATCAAAGACACTACAGACAACATTATGCAAAAGTCTAAAGAGTCAAATACGATGTTGCAGGGGTTGACCAGCACGGCTTACGAAGGCACAAAACTGGTTGAAGACGTTACCGGAGTTACCGACAAGCTGCGCCAGAAAAAACAGCAGCAGTCCAGAAGCAAATCCGCATCTGCCAATAATATACAGGTATTCATACTTTTGGAAAGATAGATTATCTTG
>OJMM01001359.1_pt1 | contig 14568 bp, 9 predicted proteins | sample 1597231 | NCBI WGS metagenome assembly OJMM01 (sample SAMEA2452128, study PRJEB22498) | human gut metagenome | reverse complement strand
TATTGACAACATCTATATCAGCCGCGACCAGCGCTTGTTTATCGGTTGCGATGGTTTGAGGCAATCGCGTGTATATTATGATATTTGTCCACACCTCAGCATTCGCTCCTTGCAGGGCCTTGTCGCTGAAGGGATTGAGGATTGTCAATACAGCGTTTACTGGAATGGCTACTGAGCCTACAGCCAGATTCAGCATAGCCAGAACTATGATGCCCAGTATGAGCAATGTCATCATTGTAGAGTGTCGCATATCAGTTTTATTTTTATTTCTCCTTGCGGGAAAACAGTCTTGGTGTTTTCATGGCAGAGAGATTTTATCCTTTCGAAAAAACAGGCTGGCATGATGTTCCATAGCTCCCTTGCCATTGTTATGTGGCTGATGGGAGATGGGTCTATGCCGAGTTGCTTGGCGGTGGAGATAAGGAAATCTTTGTTCATAACCACTTTGTGTGAGTGAGTGTCTAGGTTTCCATCCGCCAATTTCACTGCTTTTCCTATCATGATGGCGAGAGTTGCACGCCTGAATCCAATATCATAGGCAGCTTTCAGCGCCTCGCCAATGAAATTGCCGTAGTGTATGCAGCGTATGTCCCTTTCTTCCCTCAATGCCTTTTCGCTTTTCATTCCGGCAACGAGTCCGATCTCTCGTCGCCCCATGGCCCATGCCACTTCCAGTTCGCGGCGTATGCTTCGTATGAAGGCATCGTTGGAAAGAGGGTGGACAATGCCTGATGTGCCTAAGATGCTAATGCCACCAACCACACCTACCCTCGGATTGAAAGTATGTTTGGCTATTTCCTCTCCGTTCTCCACGCTTATCGTTACATCAACGTCCATGTTCGTGATACGGCTTATTTCATTTATAATCATTTTACGGGGCGTTGGGTTCACGGCAGGTTCGCCGATAGGGATGCCCAAGCCTGGAAGAGTGACGGTGCCAACGCCACTGCCATGAAGAAACCTTATCTGTTGTCGGCTCATCGTTGGATTGCCTGTATCCTGTTGTCTGACAGGGCAAGAGATGCGAGATGTTATTCTACAGCCTCTTGTCACATCCGGATCGTCGCTGAAGTCTTTTGTGACGGTGGCAATTCCTTTGGCGTTGTGTTCAACGGGGATAGTGAGTATTTCACCATCAGGAAGAGAGAAGGAAACTTCCTCGTCGTCATCATCAAACAAGAGGGAGAGAAGTGCTGCTTTTGTAGCAGCTGTGGCGCAGGCACCGGTAGTGAGACCTGTTTTCAGTGGAAAGAAATCGGGCATCATCTGTTCGATGCTTCGTCTTAGTCCGTATTTTCCTGTTACGTAAACCCAATCGCCGGGAAGTGCAGGATGCTCGATTACGTAGATTTTCAGCCCTAGTTTTTGTGCTGCCTCTATCTTTGCGTCGAATCCTCCGGACAATCCGCTTTCCTTGGTCAGTATGGCATCGCAGCCAATGCGCTTCATCATGGCCTTTTCAGCTTCGGCTGATGGTATCTCAAGGTTTTCGTTATACATTACCAGATGCTCACTTGGGAAACCTGAGACCTCCGCTTTGTCAAGACTCTCCTGTCTGTCGAGGATTCGGAAGAAAGTTGTATGTTTCCGCCAATAAGCTTCCAACTTACTGATAGTGTTTACTCCACTCAACGCCAGCAGACAGTTGATGTCGTCAGCTTCGAGTCTACTGATAGCTTCTTCATAGCTATGGCAATATGTCACACCGATGGCGTGGCGTGGGAAAGAACGTTCAACCCTTATTACAGGAATGCCTGCTTCTTCAATCGCCTTGTGCAGGTTTTCGGCAAAGGGGTGGGCAGCGTCGATGATGCAGCCGATATTATTGTCGTGGCAGAATGACTTTATCTCAGTGGCGGACATGCTTCCAGAGAGACGCACGCCGTTGTGCATCTCCACTTCTTGCAGCTTGCTTCTTGTGGAGTAGTAGAATGGCTTTCCTGCTTCTCCGCATACCTCCACAGCGATGCGGCCTTCTGTTGTGCCGCCAAAGATAAGTATCATTCTTTACCCTTTCTGAATAGATGAGTGAAATGTCCGTCGTAGAGTTTGCTCAGACCATTACGATTGTCGATAGCCTCTCCTACAACTATCATTGTTGTGAGAGTAAGGTTGTTGTCCTTGAGAATCTTGGACAGGTCTTTCAGTTGGCCACGATAAATGCGCTGCTCTTTCCATGTTAATTTATAGCATGCCGCAACAGGCGTTTCGGGAGGATAACCTCCATCGAGGAGTTCTTTCATCACTTCGTCTACAATGCTGGCACTGAGGAATATACACATAGTGGATTGATGTTCTGCCAAGAGATGGAGCTTCTCTTTGTCGGGCATTGGAGTACGTCCTTCGCCACGGGTCAGGATGATAGTCTGACATTTTTCCGGGATTGTGAACTGGCTTCTGAGTTCTGCAGCGGCAGCAAGAAAACTGCTGATACCAGGAGTGATGTGGTAGTGCATACCGTATTCGTCGAAATATGCCATCTGTTCCTGTATGGCACCATAGATACAAGGGTCGCCTGTATGGAGACGCACTATGAGTTTTCCTTCGTCATAGAATTTCTTCATCAGGTGGAATTGCTCCTCAAGGTCCATTCCTGCAGATGAGCGTACTGTGGCTCCCGCTTTGGCACAGTATGTCAGTTCCTTGGGTACAAGACTTCCTGCATAAAGGATAAGATCTGCCTGCTCGAGGAATTTCCTGCCGCGCACGCTTATAAGATCAGGGTCGCCTGGACCAGCCCCCACTATTTCTATGTGTCCGTTGTCAAGGCTATTGTTCATGTCTGGTTTGTGGCATGCAAATTCGTCTTCACCAAGAGCCCATGTATAGAAAAACGTCTTGTCGCCGGCAGACACACTACCTTTCTGTTTCTCCACCACCAAACTGCCGTTTCTGCTTGCAGCCAATGCGGAAGCCTCAGCAACACCATGGCAGCCTGTCACTTCAAATACCTTGTCGGAAGGGTTCGGAACCTCTATCTGGCAAAGAGTCTCGGCAGGATAGATATTCAGTTCGGCCCATGGCAATAGGGCTTGGAGTTTCTTCAATGCAGCCTCGTCTTTCTTCAATGTTATGGTTGAGACAGTTCGTATGCTCTCCATAGCATAGCCTTCATTGCGGACATTCGACAATATTTCGTTGGCAATACCAGTGGGAGCGTCTTTCTGGCAACCAATGCCGAGATTGAGGCATTGCGGACAATACTGGATATGTTTCACTCTGCTTATGTCATATCTGTGTGGAGATACCAAGATCAGCAATTCTTTATTCCATTTGTCATTACCGGTAGTCTTGTCGTTAGAATTGCCATCTGACAAATAGTCATTATAGCTGTCGTAGACTGTGACATGTGTCGGGCATGAGGATTTCAAATATCTTGTTCCTTCGTCATCCACTTCACACACGAGGGCGGTTGGGCATTTGTTGACAAATGTAGCGATGACTTTATTCATTTCCTCATTTGTCATTTTGGTGATTTGCCATCCGAAGCGCTTGGCTATGGTGTCGAGAGACCACAGACCGGTATTGTCGCTCTGGGTGGTTATAATAGCCTCAGCATTTATAACTTTCGCTATTTCTCGGGCAAGGCCGTTGGCACCGCCCACGTGTCCGCTCAAAACAGGAATTACGTATTTCCCTGTTGAGTCTACACATACTACTGCGGGGTCGGTGTGTTTGTCTTTGATAATGGGAAGTATTTTTCTCACGCAGATGCCCAATGCTCCGATGAAGACTATCGCCTCACCATCAAAGCACAAGTTTCCTTTTCGTATTTTGTCTGCAAGACGTCTGCCTGCATCGTTTATTGTCTCGTATTTTATCATATTGCTTTCAAACGTATTGTGTTCTACAACACAGGAGCTCATATCGCTCTCATTATTGTAATAGGGTTGTTGCCGTCAACAGTTATCGTGTGTAGTATTTCTGTTGTCATGCCTAACTCTCTCGTAATGCTGAAGAAAGAGTCTTTGCTTGTTTCGCTGACAGAATTGAAAACTATGCAACCAGAGTGAGACAAGACATTTTTTACTTTTATAAGTACTTCTTTCATCTTGCCTCCATAACCGCCGATGAATACGGCGTCGGGCAGGGGGCAGTCGCTTATGTCCATATTGCAGAAGTCGCCTATCCTTGCGTCAATGCCAGGGGCATGGAATTTCCTGGAGTTTGCAAGCATGAGTTCCTTTCCCTCGTCGCGTATTTCGAATGCCGTGACCTTCAGATGAGGATAGGCGAGCTTGGCCTCAATGCTCACGCTACCAGTACAGAATCCTATATCCCAGAAGGATTTCTTTTCAGCCAACTGAAGGGCCGACAAAGATGCCATACGTACGGGCATTTTAGTTATCATCCTGCTGCGGCCATCCAGCAAGTGGAAGGCTTCGTCTGGGATGCCTATATTCTGGCGTATGAGTTTTCTTTGTTCCAATATTATGCAATTAGGGGTAGAGTAACCTTTGGCAGGGTCGTATTGTCCAAAGTTCTCTTTTTCTTCATTGCCAAGGTTTTCACCCACATACATTTCGTAGTTGTCGTAGCCATAGGTGTGCATTCTTTGCCATATCTCATGTGGAGTCTTGTTCTTGTCGGTGAGACAGCCAATGAGACGTTCTCCGCGTATGAGGGCTTCGTCTAACCGGTCCCACGGTCTGCCGGTAAGCGATGCCGTGTACATGTCATTATAAGCGAGATTCAGTTTGTGTGCAAGTAGCTGAAGAGAGTTGAATGTGGGAAACACTTTCATTTGTACTTCAGGAAAAGACCTCTTTACGGTATTGGCGAAACCATAGAACAGGGGGTCGCCTGAGGCGAAAATTACCAGTTCATCATGGTGCTTGTATTTTTCCAGTACGTCGGTAATTGGTATGGTAATGTTTATCCATACGTATCTGGTGGGCAACATGCTGGCTATGATTTCATGATGGCGCATACCACCGGAGAAGACTCTTCCTGCGGATATGATTTTCATGACCTCTGGTGTGAGGCAAAGTCTGTGGCTGTCGGAGAGTCCTATAATATAACATTTATTCATGTCTTCACTACTTATAATAGGGTTATACGTCTCTGCCCGGTCTCAATTGTTCTGCATCGTCGAATGTCAGAATGCTGTTTATGAGCGTTGCTGCAAGATTACTTCCGCCCTTTCTTCCGTCAATTATGATTTTAGGTATATCGGTGAGAGCCTTGGCAGCGTGTTTGCTTTCCTCAACATGTACGAATCCGACAGGTGCTCCCACAATTCCTGCAGGTCTGCAAATTTGTTTTCTTACCAGCGAACAGAGTTCCAGCAGTGCTGTAGGAGCATTGCCGAAGGCATATAGGGCGTTGGGATGCTCTTGTGAAGCAAGCCGCATCCCGGCCTGAGCGCGGGTTATGTTTTTTTCTTTGGCCATTTCTATGGCGCGGGGGTCATTGATGTAGCATACGGTTTCTATTCCAAGTCGCTCCAGTGCTCCCTTGCGTATGCCGGATGCTACCATAGAGACATCTGTAACAATAACCTTTATTTCTCTGCTTTTTACCTTGTCGTAAATCTTTGCTGTGGCTTCGTTGTCCATCCACAACAGGTTTTCCATATCGAAGTCTGCCGTAGTATGAATGGCATGAAGGAGTGGCCATAGTTTCCATGTAGGGATGTCCCGGTTCTTCAGTTCATTTCTGATAGTTCGGAAAGACTTTATCATTATGCTTTGCCCCACTTTGCAATCTTCATCCTCCTTGTCTTTGCGGTAATAGCCACGTGGGGTGATGAACGATCCGTTCCAGTTGTAAGACTGGCTGTTGCCAATTATTACCACTGTAAACATATCTATATCCTCAGGATTGAAATCCTTCAGCGTTGTGATCTTTACACTTTGTTCCTCACGTCCTGCTTGTCTCACGTATCCTACGATATTGTCCTCGCTTCTATATTTGAGAAACAGTTCTTTCAGACGGTACAACTGCCAGTATCTGCCGTTGCTTTTAGGGTTATATACGGCAGTGATGAAGTCAGCTTCCGCTGCAGCAACAATTCTTTTCTCTATCACATGCCAGGGCGTCATGAGGTCGCTCATGGATATTACGCAGAAGTCATGTCCCATCGGAGCTCCGAGGAGGGAGGCTGCTTTCTGGAATGCGCTGATGCCGGGTATTGAGACGATTTCCACTTTGGATTCCTTCTCACGCTTCATCTCATAAATGAGAGGAGCCATGCCATATATGCCGGCATCGCCGCTGGAAACCACACACACGGTATTCCCCTTCTCGGCATATTCAAAGGCCATCTCGGCACGTTGGCGTTCTTTTTTCATTCCGGTGTCTATGCAGACTGTATCGTCGGATATGAACTTCTCGATGAACTGGAAGTAATATTTGTATCCTACAACTACGTTACTGTCTGCTACGGCCTGTTGAAGTGCGGGAGTTATATCTTCCGCACTGCCAGGTCCGATGCCTGCCACATATATTCTCATATCAGTCTTTGAATTTTAAAGTTACACTCAATATAACGGATCTTCCAGGATTTATTGTAGAGAAATTAGAATTCCAGTAAGATGTGTCACGCTTGTTGAAGATATTGTCTATGCCTACACCTGGTGTTATGGTAAATTGTTTCAGGCTGAAAGTGTGCCGCGTAACAATGTCCCATTGCTGATATTCAGGAGCGTAACCATATGTATTTGAGTATCTTTTGCCCTGTATGTGACCGTTGATCTGGGTGTTTAGATGATATGAACCCCAGCTTTTGTCCCATGCGGCAGATACATTTACAACATTTTTCACGCTCTTGTCCACTGGAGTTTCTGACATCTTATATTGTTGTGTCTTTTTGTCAAGCGTCACGCTTTTTGCCTTGGTATCGCAGAATGTATAGCCTGCAGAAGCAGAGAATCCATATGGGAGAAGAAGCTTTAAGTTTGTTGATATTCCCTTTATGGTGGCTTTGTCTATATTGTCGCGTTGACGTATAGTTGTCCAGCCTTCATTATAGAGTGCCGTCAGTTTCTCACTGGCTTCAATCTCAGTCTGTGTCATGGTGCGGTAGTTTATCATGTTGCGGATATTGTTGAGGAATCCGCTGACGCTCAGGGTGAACCACTTGTTGGCATATTCCAGGTTGGCATTCCAGAATCTGTTCTTTTCGGGCTTCAGCATGGTGTTGTTGATTGTGTATCGGGCAGATGTCTTAGTCTGGTCGGTAGCATAAAGCTGAGAGAGGGTAGGGGTACGGTAGCCTTCAGCATAGCTTACTCTGGCTCTGAATCCGGCGATGTGATAGAAGAGGGCCGCGTTTGGAGTCACATTGCTTCCGAAGTGCTTGTTGTAGGTATATCTCAGTCCCACAACAGCTTCCAGACCTTTGACAATGCGGATTTCATCCTGTGCGAACAGGTTGTATGTATATGTGCTCTCCTTGTCAATATTGTCAGAGGCGCTCTTCAGGTTTTCCTGTTCCATCTCTATGCCAGCCGATAGCTTGTTCCAGTTGTTGAGCCTGAAAATACCTTTTATGGTCTCGTTTATATACTGTGTGTTCTTGCGTGTTTCGTCGTAAGCTTCTTTGGTTGCCGTTTGCCAGTAGTCATAAGCCGACTTGAAGTTGTCCATGTATACGTCAAAGTAGAGATGCACATTTCTGTTTGGCACCCATCTTGCACCAGCTCCCAAGTTGTATGTCCTGTGTTTTATATCGTAGGTGTAGGCTTGCTTTGAAGTATAAGTATAAGTCTTGTCCCCCGTAGTCTTGTCGGTTGTTGTTTTCTGTGTGTAGTATGTAGCGTTTCTGTCGCGTCCGGTTTTGTGACCATATAGGTTGCCGGATAGGTAGATGTCGATTTCGTCATTGAATCTCCATTCAAGCCTCTCGCTGATGTTGTCAGACTTGAAAGCCGTAGACATCGGTCTGCCGGTAAGCTTCAATACGGATTCGTCGCCTTCCTTGAATTCCTGATATCTGTTCACTTGCCAGTTGTCAGCCTGACGGTGGTTATAGCTTGTGTGGCTTGAGAATTTTCCCTTTGTTATATCCACGTTGATATCCTGGTCGAATCTGCCTTTGTTCATCACTTTTGTGCTACTTGTCACCTCAAGGTTGTTTTTGCCATCGTCTGTGATTACGTTTATCACTCCGGCTATGGCATTACTTCCATAAAGGGCGCTTGCTGCTCCCGACAGGATTTCTATGCGCTTGATGTTGTCAATGCTGATACGGTTCCATCTGTCGTCGCCCGACATTCTCTTGCCGTTTACGAGAATCAGCATGTATGCGTCGCTTATTCCGTTGAAATTCACAGTGGTGCCCATTCCGTTTGTATAGGTGGTTATGTTTGATGTGAGTTTGGCCAAGGCTTCCTGAAGACTTGTCACATTGGCATTTTTCAGTTCTTTTGCCGAGATTACCTTCACTTCAACGGGTGAGTTTTCTGCCTTTCTATAGGTGCCTGTACCTGTTACGATAACAGGATTGAGTATATTCTCGCGAACTTTGTCATTCTGTGCTGATGCAATGCTTGGTATAGTCAGGGCAAAGGGTAAAAATATAAGGCGATTCATAAATATCTTGCTTTTTTCAAGTTGTATAATTGATTGTTTAATTGAATGTTACTTTATTAGTTTATAGTATTTAGGAATATAGCTTGGCAGTATTTCCGGATGGAAAGCTTTCACGAAGTCTGCGAGCAAGAAGTGTGGCTGCACTCCGCCAAGCTCTCTGTAAGGCGTCTGGCTCAAGTCGCAGAAGATTACCCTCTTGTTCTTGAAAGCGTCCATAGTGGCATATCTGGCATCTTCGTTTGCAAGTTCTTTCAATGAGAAATTGCCTTTCGACGAACCATCCGTCTGCCAGAAGTCAGCATGAATTCCTTTGGCATAAACAGATTCGAAGTCGAGGGCAATGCCACCAGACTCCTTGTTGTCTTTCATTATATAGTCTGCACCTGCATCTCTGAACAGTTGTGCCATATAGCTTCTGCCGCCCACGATATACCATCCGTCTCGAAGCTGTCTGCCGCTTATCACGGTTGGGAGTTTCTTGTTGTCAGAGGTTGCCTTTTCCACTTCTTCCTTCAGAGTGTTGTATTTTTTCTCGATGTCAGCGAAAACGGCATTAGCCCTTTTCGTTTCTCCTGTGAGGATGCCAACGAGCTTTATCCATTCAGCCTGTCCCAGTGGGTTAGTTTCTTTGTATCCGTGATGGAAGATAAGTGGAATGCCACATTCTTTCAGAGCTTCAAACCCTCCATATTTGCTTGCGCTCACGAGGATAAAGTCAGGTTTTGTGCGCATCACGGTTTCAAGGTCGAAGTTTCCTTCTTTCCCTATCTCAGCTGTCTTTCCGCTTTCAAGTTGGTCAAGCATCCTGAGTGAGAAGATATGTCGTAGAGAATTGATTCCGACGATTTTGTCTTCCAGACCGAGTACTTCAAAATTTCCGAGTTGTAAAGCCGTGGTGCATATAAAGCGTGAAGAAGATTTTCTGATTGTGATGTGTTGAGGCTTGCTTGCTTTGGCAGCAGGGTCAGGGTTTGTTATAGTGACATGTATGCCGTCGGGTTTGTATTCTACTTTCAGTCCTTTGGCATATTTTATCTCTATCGTGTCGCTATAGTCTTCAATGTGTGAAAGTACAGAGTCCTGGTCGTGGTACAGGCTGTCTGCAACAAGCTCTTTCTTGCCGTCCTGAGCTGTGGCGCAAGAAATGAGCATAGTCATTATTACTGCAAAATAATATAAAATTTTCATGTGTCTAAATAAACGGTAAAAACAGGTACGCAGAACATGCATGTTGTTCCGCGTCCCTGTTATATATAAACCGGTTCTATGATTGATTATTATTCCTCTGGATACATTGAATGGTAAGCGTCTTCAAGAAGCTCAGCATTCTTCGTATGGTTTATCCATATCTGGCGGATAGTAGGCAACTCCAGGAGTCCGAGTGGGTTGCCGTTGGTCTGAGGAACTACAGATGTGAAGCCATTGTGGTTGAAGAACTCAAACCAGCTGTTGTCTTCACTTGTCGGCTCACTTGCGTCCCAATAGTCGTTTCCCTCGCCAGCCATATCGTTGTGTGCGTGGTCACCGGCTATAGACATCAGAGCGTGGAGATAAACCTTGCCAGAAGTGATGTTGTTGTTCTGCATACGTGCCATTACATTCTGCTTGTAGTTGTCCTTCATGTCAACAGTACCTACGTAGTAGTTCTTGCTATAAGTCTGCAGGGCCTTTTCAAGCTGTGTGTAGCGGATGTTTGCCTTGAAAGAGTCGTAGTTGTCAGGGTTTCCGTGACCCATAAAAGCAACAACGCCCTGTGCCGCCTCGTCTTGATAGAGGTCATTGAGCAGTTTTGCCACGTCGTCAACCTCGTCAAGGTCGTTGAGCAAAGGCATACCGAGGTGGATCTCTACGGTCTTCAGATATTCGTCATCGAGGTGTGCATCCTTTACATAACCGTTGTTGGCGAATTTCTTTACGGCAGCAACAACATTTGCGAACTCCTCTCCAGGGATAACCTGGAGGCTCTGCACGTAAACAGTCTTGTACTTTGCAGCACCGATGGCGTGGAGCAAATAACGTGGCTCATAATAGTTGCGTGACTCGCCATGTTCTCCAGCACTGGCACGGTTGATGCAGATGTCAGAAGAGAAGCAGAAGTAAACGTCTGCATCTGGGAAAGCATCCTCATAAGCCTTTTTCGTGTCATCAAAAGCGGCGAAGGCATTTGTCCAAGTAGAACCGAAGGCTACGAGCAGCACGGCTTTGTCTTTGCCCGACTTGGCTTTCTGTGCAGCCACCTGCTGGTCGTTCATGGAATACTCAGAGATGATGCTCTGCTTAGAGTCGTCATCATCGTCGCAAGCTGCAAAGCTCAATACAGCGAGCAACATCATCAGAAAGATTTTAATCTTCTTCATCTTGTTTTTTGTTTTGTTTATAATTATGGTTGAAAATCTTCTTTCCTTTGTTGAACTTTATGGCGAATGAGACATATATGCTTGTGCCGCCATTGTTTGTTCCGAGATGGTATGGACGCATCGTGGTGTCTTTGTAGTTGAAGATATTGTCCACTCCCAACTCTACCTTATACGACATCTCAGCCCCTGCCTTTCCGAAATCATGCGTGGTGTTGATTCGCCATATCTGATAGTGTTTGCCGTTTCCGTTGTTTTCGTAGTAGCGTTTGCTGCTGCCGCGTGTGGAGAGGCTGGCTCCAAATCGGTATACCGTAGAGAATCTGTGTCCGTAAACCAACGATGCATTCCACTTGTTGTGTGCCATACCGTCTATCACGGCCTTTTTCATCCTGTCGTGGTCTGTGTCATACATGTTGGCTTGAGTGTCGAGGTAACTGTAGTTTCCGACGATGCTCAGATCCTTGTATATATTATACGACAGGTTGACGTCTATGCCATAAGTCTTGGCGTTTTCCATGTTTTTGTAACGTCTTGCCGTTACCTTTCCGCTGCCGTCCCCAAGATAACCGGTCGTCACGTCCTTTGGCAACTCGTCTACCGGAACGTTGACAAGTGCTATCATGTCTTCCAGTTTATTAAAGTAACCGGTTACAGAAGCAGTGAATCTCTCGTTCCTGTATTCGAGTCCAGCGCTGAAGTAGTTGCTTGTCTGTGGTTTGAGCGACGTGTTTCCCATATTGAAGAAAGTGGTCGAACCCATCACGTGCAAATATCTGTAATACAGTTCTTTAACAGTTGGCGCCTTGAATCCCTGACTCCATCCCAGACGCAGTCGGAAGTCGCCAAGACTGGCCATCGTACTCACTTTAGGCGTGAAGTGGAATCCGAATCTTGAATTGTCCACGAGTCTTGCTCCTGCCGTTATGTTCAGCCATGGAATGATGTTGAATTCGTCTTGTGCATATATAGCTCCCGTGTTGTCGTCAGCGCTACCGTTTGCAGTCCTCATTGGGGCTTTAAGATAGTCGTATCTGTATTCGGCTCCAACATTCAAGGTGTTTGCATAAGGCAGATGGAAAACGCCTTTCAGCATAGCCATCACGCGTTGCTGGTCGGCTTGCAGACGCTCTTTGCCTGGATAGAAGGGCACTCCGTGTTCCAGTTTGCCGTCTATATAGGCATCTTCGTATGTCTTGCTTGTATAGTGGTAATAGTAGGCATGCTTGTTCCAGTCCACGTCAATCGATATATAGTTCTTCTTGTCTTTGTTTGTAAACAGTTTACCGCCTATCGCTGCAGAAGCGTTGCGATAGAGCAGGTCGTATGTGTAGACGTCGCATGAGGCATAGTTGCCGTTAGTGGGTCTGTTGATGGATTTCTTGTAGAAATACCCGTCGGCATACAGTTCAAGATTCTTTGTCGGATTATATGTCAGTCTTTCGCTGATCTGCCAGTTCGTGAATTTGTTTTTTGTCTTGTTTCTTGAATCAGGTACTACTTGGCCTTCTGCAAATTCTTTTGAAGTGTTTTGCCATCCATCGTTGTGTTGCAGCTGGAAGCTGGTATACGACTGCACTTTGCCTATTCTCAGTCCCAATCCATTGCGTTGTCTGATGTCGTTGAAACGACTGTAGCGAGTTGTGTTTTCTAGAAGCAGACCTTGCGTGTCGTGTTTCTTTGTTATGATGTTTATCACTCCAGCCATGGCATCAGAACCATAGAGAGCAGATTGGGCACCTTTTACTATTTCTATTCTCTCAATATTGTTCGGGTCGATCAGTCCGAGGTCGTTTTCGCCTCCGTTGTCTCCATGTAGCCTTTTGCCGTTGATGAGAATCAGTATATAGTTGTTTCCGAGTCCTCCAAGCTGTGCTTTGCTGCCCATGTCGCCTTCGTTGAAGGCAAACGAGGCCGTAAGCCCTTCAAGGATGTCTTCCAGGGATTTACCTCCATAACTCTCTATCATCTTGTGCGAGATGACTTCTGTCTGCACAGGCACATCCTTCAGCAGGTGGCCGGTACCGGTAGCGGTCACGACAACCTCTTGCAGCGTCTTGTCGCCAGCAATATTATCTTTGCTGTTCTGGGCATTGGTGCTGATGCTATAAGCACCTGCGGCAATAGCCAATAATATGATTTTATTCTTTTGCATAATTAGATTATCTTCTCCTATCCTGGGAGCATGTTATCTACGAGTTGTGATCTGGCAGGTATTCTGACTTTCCACAGAGCCAACGCCTTCCCGACAATACTTGAAACCCTTTTGTTTCATGTCAGTGGCTTTCTGATGTTAGCTCCATAATGTGGATTACAGCTGCAGGAACAGTTCAGGTCTTTCACCTGATTCCCTTGCACGTCAGCATCGTAAATCACAGCTTTGAAATTATTGTGATTCCCTTTGCTTCTGTTACCATATCAATTGCAAAGGTACATTTAATTTGTTTGATAAACAAATTTTCACAAAGTTTTTTCGAGTAAAAGTCTGTCCACAATATAATAATGTTTTCCTTCTCTTCTTGTCTTTTCCCTATCTGGCAACATGTCTGGATGCTGCAAAAAATAAGGCAAATGCCATGTCTGACATTTGCCTTATATATATAATGTATTTTGCTTTCAAGTTTAAGCCTCTTCAGCCAAACGTTTTTTGATAGCCTTGCTGTCTTCTTCATAGCCAGGTTTGTCGAGCAAAGCAAACATGTTGCGCTTGTATGCTTCCACGCCAGGCTGGTTGAATGGGTTTACTTCGAGAAGCAGTCCGCTTATTCCGCAAGCCTTCTCGAAGAAGTATATCAGCTGACCGATGTAGTATTCGTCAAGTTTCGGAACGCTGATATGTATGTTTGGCACTCCTCCGTCGATATGAGCGAGTCTTGTTCCGAGTTCAGCCATCTTGTTCACTTCGTCCACTCGTTTTCCTGCAAGGAAGTTCAAACCGTCCAGATTGTCTTCGTCGTTAGGGAAGAGCAATTCACGGTTAGGCTTCTCTATGCTGATAACGGTTTCATAGATAGTGCGCTCGCCTTCCTGTATCCATTGTCCCATAGAATGGAGGTCTGTTGTGAAATCGCAGGAAGCGGGGAAGATTCCTTTGCCTTCTTTTCCTTCGCTTTCTCCATAGAGCTGCTTCCACCACTCTGAGAAGAAATGGAGCTTCGGCTGATAGTTCACCATTATCTCGATTTTCTTTCCAGCCTCTTGATAGAGTCCGTTTCTTACGGCAGCGTATTGTGCTGCAGGGTTTTCTGCGAACGGCACGTTGATATCACAGGCTTTTTCCATTTCCACCGCACCCTCTACGAGTTTCTTGATGTCGAATCCTGCGCATGCGATAGGTAGGAGTCCTACTGGAGTGAGTACTGAGAAGCGTCCGCCGACGTTGTCAGGAATCACGAATGTCTTGTAGCCTTCTTTTGTGGCTGCTGCACGGGCAGCACCCTTCTTGGCGTCAGTAATAGCCACGATTACCTTCTTTGCTTCTTCCTTTCCGCGCTGTTCCTCACATTGCTTCTTGAGCAGTCTGAAAGTGAGTGCTGTTTCAGTAGTCGTGCCAGACTTGGATATGTTTATTACGCCGAATTTCTTGCCTTTCAGATATGCTGTCAGTTCGGAAAGATAATCCTCGCCGATATTGTTTCCTGCAAAAAGTATTGTAGGGTTGCTGCCGTCGTTGACGAGC
>OJMM01001357.1_pt1 | contig 14580 bp, 10 predicted proteins | sample 1597231 | NCBI WGS metagenome assembly OJMM01 (sample SAMEA2452128, study PRJEB22498) | human gut metagenome | reverse complement strand
GCACTCCCACACCAACTTGCCGTCATCCTCAACGATCTTGATCTCTCCGTCGTAGCCGCAGCACTGGCAGTAATCGGACTTGGTGTTCAGCTCGGCGTACATGATGTTATCATAGATGAACTGCATTACACTGAGAACTGCAGGAATGTTGTGCTGCATATTGGGCACTTCCACATAGCTGATAGCACCGCCCGGGGATAGCTTCTGGAACTCGCTCTCAAACTTGAGCTTAGTAAAAGCATCAATATGCTCACGAACGTTTACGTGATAGCTGTTGGTGATATAGTCGTGGTCTGTGACATCAGGAATAATGCCGAATCGCTTTTGCAGGCACTTGGCGAACTTATATGTAGTAGACTCCAACGGAGTGCCGTACAGAGAGTAATCGATGTTTTCTGCTTCTTTCCATTCTGTGCACTTATCATTCATATACTGCATGATAGACAGCGCGAACGGTTTTGCTTCAGGATCGGTGTGGCTCTTGCCAGTCATATACTTCACACACTCATACAGACCAGCGTAGCCCAGGCTGATGGTGGAGTAGCCGCCAAAGAGCAACTTGTCGATCTTCTCGCCCTTCTTCAGGCGTGCCAGTGCGCCATGCTGCCAATGAATAGGACTCATATCAGAAATAGTACCGAGCAACCGCTTATGACGAGCCTGCAATGCACGATGACAAAGATCAAGACGTTCATCAAAGATTTTCCAGAATGCGTTCATATCTCTACCAGAGCTACATGCTACATCTACCAAATTGATGGTGACAACACCCTGATTAAAGCGGCCATAGTATTTCTGACCCTTGACCCAGTTCCCTGCATTCGCCACATTTTCAGTAGTTCGGTCAGGAGTGAGGAAGCTCCTACACCCCATACTTGTCCACACGCCGCCTTTGAGCTCTTTCATAACCTTTGCAGAGATATAATCAGGAACCATACGTTTTGCGGTACACTGCGCTGCCAACTCAGTCAAGTGATAATATTTAGAATCCGGATGGATATTATCCTCATCAAGAACATAAATCAGCTTCGGGAATGCAGGAGTAACATAAACACCGACTTCATTTTTGACACCTTTGATACGCTGTTTTAACATCTCTTCGATAATGACAGCCAAGTCATCACGAGTCTGACCGGCAGGAACCTCGTCCAGATACATAAACACAGTGATAAAAGGAGCCTGACCGTTGGTTGTCATAAGAGTGATAACCTGATACTGGATGGTCTGAACACCACGAGAAATCTCAGCTCTTAGACGACGATTTACAATACGGTCAATAGCTTCCTGTGAGGGCATTTTTTCGATATCGTCATTCTGAAGCGTCTCATAGAATTCGTTATGAACTTCTGCTGTAATCTTCTTGCGGGAGACATCCACAAATGGAGCCAGATGAGACAGCGTAATGCTCTGTCCGCCGTACTGGTTGGATGCCACCTGCGCAATGATCTGGGTGGCAATGTTGCAGGCAGTGGAGAAGCTGTGCGGCTTCTCAATATAGGTGCCGGAGATAACGGTGCCGTTCTGCAGCATATCCTCCAGATTCACCAGATCGCAGTTGTGCATATGCTGGGCATAATAGTCGCTGTCGTGGAAGTGGATGATGCCCTCCCGGTGGGTGCGTACTGTGGCCGAGGTTGTTGCCGGCAAGGAGCTGCCGAAGCTTGAATATAATGAGGTACGTGGCATGGAGCAGACACGTGAGGCTGTTATTGATGTAGCCGGTGTATCCGTGAAGGTTGCCGTAGTACATACGCTTAAATCTGCCAAGATGATGCTGGAACGCATTAAAGCAGGTACCGCGGATTATCAGTTTATCGAGGTTATGGCCTGCCCAGGCGGCTGCATCGGCGGCGGCGGTCAGCCGGTTCCGGTTGATGCTTCTATCAGGCAAAAACGCCGTGAAGCTATTTTTAATTGCGACCGTACAAGCGAATTACGAAAATCGCACGAAAACCCGGAAATAAAAACACTTTATGATACTTGGTTAGGCAAACCTCTTTCTGAAAAGGCTCATAGTCTATTGCATACACACTACCACGCGCAAAACCGTTAATTGTTCTATCTGGATAATACAAATCCCCCTTTTTTTCTTTGAAAAGAAGGGGGTATTTTGTAAATTTGTAAAGAAAAAGCTTGCAGTGTTACAATTTTATTGGTATTATATATAGCGTTGAGTGCAATTTGCCCGTTATGTAAAACACAGGAAAAATTTGACAGAAAAAAGTGAAGTTTTTCTGAAAATGTGTTATAATTGTAGCAGATAGTAAAGAAGCCTTTGAAAAAATATTTATAGTATAAGCAGGAGTTTTCTCTTATATGTCGAAATGACTATATAGTCAAGTATGAAATATTTGTGAAGAGCTTGATATACGGTAATATCTTATTTGTAATGCCGCAGGGTATTGCTGATAAGTTATATGCAAAGGGGTAACACCCTTATAAAAACTCAATGTCCTAATTAAAAGGAGGAAGGTAAACATGATCGATATTAAAGATCGCATTTGTGACGTAGTAGCTGACAAAGTGATGAGCGCTGAAGCTGCTGCAGAATTCGTAAAAGATGGTGACAATTTAGGTGTCAGCGGTTTTACCCCGTCTGGCTATCCGAAAGCTGTTCCTCTGGCTCTTGCTGAAAAGGGCAAAAAAACTCCTTTCAAAGTTAACGTTTGGACTGGCGCATCTGTTGGTCCTGAAATCGACCAAGCAATGGTTGAAGCTGGCATCATTGACCGTCGTCTGCCTTACCAGACCAACGGCACCATGCGTAAAGCTATCAACGCTGGTAAAGTAAAATACGCTGATATTCATCTGTCTCACATGGCTCAAATGGTTCGCTATGGCTTCATGGCTGGTCGTCCGACAGGTCCGGATGTTGCAATCGTTGAAGTTTGCAAAATCAACGACCTCGGCGATGGCAAAGTAGGCCTGATCCCGACTACTTCCATGGGCAACAGCTCCTCTTATGTAGCTGGCGCTAAAAAGGTTATCGTTGAAGTTAACGTTACCCAACCGGTAGGCCTGGAAGGCATGCATGACTCCTATGTTCCTCTGGATCCTCCGTACCGCAAAGCTATTCCTGTTGAAAAACCGGAAGACCGCATCGGTACCACCTACATTCCTTGCGAAGTAGATAAAATCGTTGCAGTTGTACCTTGTGACATTACTGATAAAGTTCGTCCGCTGGGCGAAATCGACGAAGACGCTAAACATATGGGCGCTAACCTCGTTAACTTCCTGAAAAACGAAGTTAAAGAAGGCCGTCTGCCGAAAAACCTGCTGCCGCTGCAATCTGGCGTAGGCTCCGTTGCTAACGCAGTTATCAATGGTCTGGTTAACTCCGATTTCGAAGACCTGACCGTTTACACTGAGGTTATTCAAGATGGTATGTTCGACCTGATCGACGCTGGCAAACTCCGCGTTGCTTCCGGTACCGCTCTGACTCCGTCTCCTGAGTGCCAAAAGAAATTCTACGAGAACGTAGAACACTACAAAAAATACTTGCTGCTCCGTCCGCAAGAAATCTCCAACAGCCCTGAAGTTGCTCGTCGTATCGGCGTAATTGCAATGAACACCGCTATTGAAGTTGATATCTATGGTAACGTAAACTCCACTCATGTTTGCGGCACCAAGCTGATGAACGGCGTTGGCGGTTCCGGCGACTTCGCTCGTAACGGCTACCTGACCGTATTCTTCACCAACTCCCTGGCAAAAGGCGGCAAGATTTCTTCCGTAGTTCCGTTCTGCAGCCATATCGACCATGCTACTCTGGACGTTGACGTTATCGTTTCCGAACGTGGCGTTGCTGACCTGCGTGGCCTGAGCCCGAAAGAAAAAGCTCCGATCATCATCGATCAGATCGCTAACCCGAAATATCAACCTTGGCTGTATGATTACTTCAAACGTGCTTGCGAAGCTTGCGGCAACAGCCAGACTCCGCATATCCTGAGCGAAGCTTTCAAATGCTATGAAGTATTTGCAGAAACCGGTTCCATGGAAGGCATGGTTGAAGGAAAATAATAAAAAAACTTTGCGAAACCCCTTGTTAAGTTTTGCAAAATAGGTTAAACTATGTAATGTGCTTGCCGGTGGGTGAGATTCCCACCGGCAGGTATACATAGACAAAGCCTTACCCAAGGCTTTGCCAAATAAAATCAGTTGACGAAGTCTCACCCTAGACTTTGCCATATATAGCCGTCATAGACGGAACACTCTCACCATCATTTCGGAACCGTCCAATCCGAAATATGAAACACAAATATTTTAAGGAGGATTTGAGAATGGCATTTGAAAACATTAAAGCTGGTTTAGAGAAATATCATGCTGAAGTTGAAGCTAAACTGGCAAAATTCCCTGAACGCGCAAACCTGGTTCCTAACAGACTGTACACCCCGGTAGATCTTGGTGAAAACTTTGACTACATGACTAAACTGGGCTTCCCTGGTGAATATCCTTACACCCGTGGTGTTCAACCGACCATGTATCGTGGCCGTTTCTGGACCATGCGTATGTACGCTGGTTTCTCCACCGCTGAAGAATCCAACAAACGTTATCGTTACCTGCTGGCTAACGGTGGTTCCGGCCTGTCCTGCGCATTCGACCTGCCGACCCAGATCGGTTATGATTCTACCGATCCGATGGCTGAAGGCGAAGTTGGTAAAGTAGGCGTAGCTATCGACTCCCTGGCTGACATGGAAATCCTGTTCGACCAAATTTCCCTGGATAAAGTATCCACTTCTATGACCATCAACGCTCCTGCTTCCGTACTGCTGGCTATGTACATTGCAGTAGCTGAGAAACAAGGCGTTTCCGCTGACAAACTGCGTGGTACCATTCAGAACGATATTCTGAAAGAGTATGCTGCTCGCGGCACTTACATTTTCCCGCCGAAACCGTCCATGCGTTTGATCACCAACATTTTTGAATATTGCTCCAAGAACGTACCGCTGTGGAACACCATTTCCATTTCCGGTTACCATATCCGTGAAGCTGGTTCCACCGCTTCTCAGGAAATCGCATTCACCATTGCTGATGGTATCGCTTATGTAGAAGCTGCTATCAAAGCTGGTCTGGACGTTGACGCATTTGCAGGCCGTCTGTCCTTCTTCTGGAATGCTCATAACAACGTACTCGAAGAAGTTGCTAAATTCCGTGCTTCCCGTCGTGTATGGTCCAAAGTTATGAAAGAGCGTTTTGGCGCTAAGAAAGCTAAATCCATGATGCTGCGTGTACATACCCAAACCGCTGGCTCCATGCTGACCGCTCAACAACCGAACAACAACATCGTTCGTGTTGCTCTGCAAACTGCTGCTGCTGTAATGGGTGGTACTCAATCCCTGCACACTAACTCCAAAGACGAAGCTCTGGCACTGCCGACCACTGAGTCTGTAACCATCGCTCTGCGTACCCAACAAATCGTTGCTTACGAATCTGGTCTGGCTGACACCATCGATCCGTTGGGCGGCTCCTACTATGTAGAAGCTCTGACCGATAAGATCGAAGCTGAAGCTTGGGACTACATTAAGAAAATTGACGAAATCGGTGGCGCTCCTGAAGCTATCGCTAAAGGCTACATCCAAAAAGAAATCCAAGACTCTGCTTACAAATGGCAGATGGAAATCGAAAAAGGCGACCGTATCATCGTTGGCGTTAACAAATTCACCCAAGAAGAAGAAGCTCCGAAAAACCTGCTGCGCGTAGACGGTTCTGTAGGCAAGCTGCAAGCTGAAAAGATTGCTGCTCTGAAAGCTCGCCGTGACAACGCTAAAGTAGAAGAAACTCTGGCTGCTCTGAAAGTTGCATGCGCAGACGAAAATGTAAACCTGATGCCTTACATTCTGGATGCAGTTCGTGCATATGCAACCGAAGGTGAAATCTGCGGCGTTATGAGACAAGTATTCGGTGAATACCAACCTCATACTGCACTCTAATTTGTAAACTCAACCAATATACGGAGGTAAACTATAATGGCAAACGTTAAAGTTTTAGTTGCTAAACCGGGTCTGGATGGCCATGACCGCGGTGCTAAAGTTGTAGCTCGTGCTCTGCGCGACGCTGGTTTTGAAGTTATCTACACCGGTATCCGTCTGACTCCGGAACAAATCGCTGAAGCTGCTCTGCAAGACGACGTAAACGTTGTTGCACTGTCCCTGCTGTCCGGCGCTCACAACACCCTTTTCCCGAAAGTAGTTGAACTGCTGAAAGAAAAAGGCCTGACCGACGTTCTGGTTATCGGCGGCGGCGTTATTCCTGACGCTGACATCCCTGGCCTGAAAGCTGCTGGCATTGCTGAAGTATTCACTCCGGGCACCCCGACCAGCAAAATTGTTGATTTCATCAACGCTAACGTAAAATAATTTTATTCCTTAAAGCAAGCCGGGTTTGTCCCGGCTTGCCTTATAAAATATTCACTATCCAAAAACAAGGCGGTGTGAATTATGGAAATAGTAGATAAATTATTAAATCATTCTCGTCTTGCATTATCTAAAGCAATCACTGCTGTTGAAAATGAATACGATGATGCTGTCAAAATTATGACAGAGATTTATCCTCATACTGGTAATGCTTATGTAATTGGTATCACCGGCCCTCCGGGTGCTGGTAAAAGTACTCTGACTGATAAATTGGCTAAGGAATACCGTAAACGCGGCAAGACCGTAGGTATCGTAGCAATTGACCCCACTAGCCCGTATTCTGGCGGCGCTATCTTAGGCGACCGTATCAGAATGATGGATCTGACCGCAGACGAAGGTATCTTCGTACGCTCTATGGCAACACGCGGCAGTCTTGGCGGCCTGTCCCAAAAAGCAGGTGACGCTGTTAAATTAATGGATGCTTTCGGCATGGATGTTATTATCGTTGAAACCGTAGGCGTAGGACAATCTGAGGTTGACATTGTTAAGACCGCAGATACTACTATGGTAGTAGTAATTCCTGGCATGGGTGACGATATCCAGGCTATTAAAGCAGGTATACTTGAAATCGGTGACTTGTTCACGATTAACAAAGCTGATCGTGAAGGTACAGACAAGCTCAACATTGAGATTGAGATGATGCTCGAATTAAATCCCGAACATGTTGGCTGGCGTCCTCCGATTAACAGGACCATTGCCAGCAAGGGTGAAGGTATAGAGGCTGTTGTGGACTCTATTGAGGCTCACAAGGCATATTTGATTGAGAGTGGTAAATTAAACGATATCCGTAAAGCTCGTATTAAAAACGAGGTTACCGCTATGCTTAATGACCATGTAAATCGCTACATCGACAAGAACGTCATTCAAACGGATGAATTTGACAACTTAGTTGTAAAAATGCAGTCCCGCGAGATTGAGCCGTACTCTGTCGTTGATGATATTGTTGGCAAGGTTTTAAAATAAACCGCCAAAAAAAACAATTTTAGGAGGAATTTATTATGGCATTCAAAACTATTTGTGTTGACCATGTAGGTATCGCTTGCGCTGGTACCTTGGAAGAAGCTGCAAAAATTTACACTGAGGTACTGGGCCTGAAAGCTACCGGCACTGAAGAAGTTAAAGAACAAGGTGTTGCTACCGTATTTGTTCCCTGCGGCGAAACCCTGATTGAGCTCCTTGTTGATATCACTGAAAACAACGATGGTCCTATCGGCAAATACATTGCTAAAAACGGCCCTGGCATCCAACATATGGCTCTGCGCGTTGACGACATCAAAGCAGCTATCGCTGACCTGACCGAAGCTGGCGTTCGCATGATCGACAAAGCTCCTCGTAACGGTGCTGGCCAAATGAAAATTGCTTTCGTTCATCCGAAATCCGCTGGCCTGCTGCTTGAGCTGTGCCAACCGGCTGCAACCTACAAAGACTAATTTATTAGCTTCGTAGATTCAGGGCGATTTAAGGTCCCATAATTTAAGCTACATAATGCTGAAGATATACAAGTGATATATCTTCAGCATCTGTGTATAAATTTGTTCTCCCAATAATGATGGAGGTGTAAGATTTGTCTACTCAAGAAAAAATTGAGAAAATGCTCAAAAAAGCCGAAGTAATTCTGGCTGCTGGTGGCGAAAAACGTGTTGCAAAACAACATGAATCCGGCAAAATGACTGCTCGTGAAAGAATCGCTGCTCTCCTCGACGAAGGTTCCTTCGTAGAACTCGACCGTTTTGTACGTCATCGTTGCTACAACTTCGGTCAAGAAAAGAAAGAACTGCCTGGTGAAGGCGTAACCACCGGTTACGGCACCATCGATGGCCGTCTGGTTTATGTATTCGCACAGGACTTCACCGTTGAAGGTGGCTCCCTCGGCGAAATGCATGCTGCTAAAATCGTTAAAGTACAACGCCTGGCACTGAAAATGGGTGCTCCGCTGGTTGGCCTGAACGATTCCGGCGGTGCTCGTATCCAAGAAGCTATCGACGCTCTGGCTGGCTATGGTAAAATCTTCTTCGAGAACACCATTGCTTCCGGCGTAGTTCCTCAGATTTCTGCAATTATGGGTCCTTCCGCTGGCGGCGCTGTATACAGCCCGGCACTGACCGACTTCATCTACATGGTAAAGAACACTTCCAAAATGTTCATTACCGGCCCTGCAGTAGTTAAATCCGTTACCGGTGAAGATGTAACCCAAGAACAACTGGGTGGCGCTATGACCCACAACAGCACTTCTGGTGTTGCTCACTTCGCTGCTGAAAACGACGAAGACTGCCTGCAACAAATCCGTTACCTGCTCTCCTTCCTGCCTTCCAACAACGTTGAAGGCGCTCCGATCGTAGAGACTGGTGATGACCCGATGCGTACCGACGACAGCCTGAACACTCTGCTGCCGGACAACTCCAACCACGCTTACGATATGTATGATGTAATCAGATCTATCGTAGATAACGGCGAATTCTATGAAAACCAAAAATACTGGGCAACCAACATCATCACTTGCTTCGCTCGTATGGATGGTCAAACCGTAGGTATCATTGCTAACCAACCGAAAGTTATGGCTGGCTGCCTGGATATCAACGCTTCCGATAAATCCGCTCGTTTCATCCGCTTCTGCGACGCTTTCGGCATTCCTCTGCTGAACATGGTTGACGTTCCTGGCTTCCTGCCTGGCTGCAACCAAGAATACGGCGGCATTATCCGTCACGGCGCTAAGATGCTGTATGCTTACTCTGAAGCAACTGTTCCTAAAATCACTCTGGTTACCCGTAAAGCTTACGGCGGTTCCTATCTGGCAATGTGCTCTCAAGACCTGGGCGCTGACCAAGTTATCGCATGGCCGACCGCTGAAATCGCAGTTATGGGTCCTGCTGGTGCTGCTAACATCATCTTCCGTAAAGATCCTGATGTTGAAGCTAAGACTAAAGAGTACATCGACAACTTCGCTACTCCGTACCAAGCAGCAATGCGCGGCATGGTTGACATGGTTATCGAACCGAAAAATACTCGTCCCACCATCATCAACGCTCTGCAAATGCTGGAAAGCAAACGCGAAACCCGTCCGGCAAAACGCCACGGCAACATTCCTTTGTAATTCACAAGCAGTTGCTTAGTGCTTAAACAACCTATTTTAAGATAAGATGAGGTGAAATAAATGGGTCCTGTTACTACTAATCCTTGGTTGATTGCTTTAATCAATATGACCATCGTATTCGGCGTACTGATCGCTCTGGGCATATTGATGAACTTACTCCAAGTTATCGATCCGACTAAAAAAAAAGTTGCTAAACCGGCAGTAGCTCCTACACCGGCAGCAGCTCCCGCTGCAGCTCCGGTTGCAGCAGCTCAAGATGATAGCGAAATTATCGCTGTTATCGCTGCAGCAGTAGCAGCTTGCGGCGTTAGCGCAGACCAAATCGCTTGCGTACGTCGTATTGATGCTAAATCTGCATGGACTGTAAGCAGTCGTGTTGAAGCTATTAGCGTTCGTAAAGAATGCTTCTAATGCATATAGTTTGCAATTTTAATTAAAAAACGAGATTTTAAGGAGGATTATATCCATGAAAAAGTATACTATCACCGTAAATGGTACCGCATACGAAGTTGAAGTTGAAGAAGCAGGCGTTGTTGCTTCCGCTCCGAAAGCTGCTCCGAAAGCTGCTGCTCCGGTTGCTGCTGGTGCAACCACCGTTTCCGCTCCTATGCCGGGCAAAGTTCTGTCCGTTAACGTAAAAGCTGGCGACGCTGTTAAATCCGGCGACGTTCTGCTGATTCTGGAAGCTATGAAAATGCAAAACGAAATCATGGCTCCGGCTGATGGCACTGTTTCCGACGTTCGCGTTTCCGCAGGTCAAACTGTTGCTACCGGCGACGTTATGATCGTTCTCTAATTCTTACTCGATAGTTCGCAATATCAGTAAGTCTTAAATACCCTTGATCTTTGGAGGGGGCTTTTCGCAGAGCCCCTTCCACAAATTGAAAATTGGGAGGATATTAAATGGAAGCATTTCTCGTTGCTTTGTCTTCCGTATGGGCAGATTCCGGTTTCTCTGCACTGACAGGCGGTCACGTAATCATGATCGTTGTAGGTCTGGTTCTGCTTTATATGGCTATTGGTAAAGGTTTCGAACCTTTGCTGCTGTCCCCGATCGCATTCGGTTGTATTCTTGCTAACATTCCTAAAAACGGTTTCGAAGAACCTGGTGTTATGTCCGTTATCATGTATGGTATTCACCACGAAGTATTCCCTCCGTTGATCTTCTTGGGCGTAGGCGCTATGACCGACTTCGGTCCTCTGCTGGCTAACCCGAAAACCCTGCTCCTGGGCGCTGCTGCACAGGGCGGTGTATTCGTAGCTCTGTTGGGCGCTATGCTGCTTGGCTTCACCGTACAAGAAGCTGCTGCTATCGGCATCATCGGTGGTGCTGACGGCCCGACTTCCATTTATTTGGCTGCTAAAATGGCTCCTCAGCTGTTAGGTGCAATCGCAGTTGCTGCATACTCCTACATGTCTCTGGTTCCGCTGATTCAGCCTCCTATCATGAAACTGTTCACCACTGAAGCAGATCGTAAGATCGTTATGCAACAGTTGCGTCCGGTTTCTCACTTTGAAAAGGTTGCTTTCCCGATCATGTGCACCATCGTTATTTCTCTGCTGTTACCTTCCGTAACCGCTCTGATTGGTATGCTGATGCTTGGTAACCTGTTCAAAGAAGCTGGCTGCCTGGATCGTCTGTCCGACACTGCACAAAATGCTCTGATGAATACCGTAACCATTATGCTGGCTACCGGTACTGGTCTGACCATGAGTGCTGATGCATTCCTGAACTATCAGACCATCCTGATCATCATCCTTGGTCTGGTTGCTTTCATCGGCGGTACTGCTGCCGGCGTTATCTTCGGCAAGCTGATGTGCATGGTAGACGGTGGCAAGACCAACCCGTTGATTGGTTCCGCTGGTGTATCCGCAGTTCCTATGGCTGCTCGTGTATCTCAAGTTGTTGGCCAAAAAGCAAATCCGTCCAACTTCCTGCTGATGCATGCTATGGGTCCTAACGTAGCAGGCGTTATCGGTACTGCAGTTGCTGCAGGTACTATGCTGGCTATGATTGGCCCTGTTGCTAAATAAGCAGTTATTGTGATAACTCTCCCTAAAAAAGTAAAGCCCGTCCGGTTTTTACCGGATGGGTTTTGCTTTTGTTTAGCTTTAAATAGACGTACAGTCATTAGGCTGTGACTGTTTGAAAGCAAAAAAATAACCAGTTCGCAGCTGGTTATTTTTTATTTGCCAAAACTAAATTCGCAGTCGTTTCAGCATTCTCCCAATCTCTCTAAAGACAAATTGAAAACTGAGAGGATATTAAATTGTTGCTTTGCAGTATTTATTTTAGCAAACTCAAAATGACAATCTGTTGCACAGGCAACAAAAACGATTAATGAACTTTTGAAATAGTATAGAAGTTAAAGTGAAATAATTATGTAAATAAAGTAACTGTTTGACGGAAAACAGTGTGGCCTGTGCAACAGAAGATAAAAAAATATAACTTTATACTTATTAAAGTAAGATAAGCATCTTGCTTATAGAACTTAGTTCCCCTTTAATTATCTTAGGAAGAGGTGATAAACAGTGGGTCCTGTAACAACAAATCCATGGCTGATTGCCATAATCAACATGACCATTGTCTTTGGAGTTCTAATCGGATTAGGCATGTTGATGAGTTTAATCCAGGTAGTTGATCCTACCAAGGCTAAATAAGATTTAGCTGTAAAAAAGGTTTCAAAGCAGTGCTGCTGCTTTAAGCAGCTTCATAAGAAGAAATGACATTTTCTGATGTTCTGCTTGCTTCGCCAAGCAGACCACAGGTAGACTAGGGGAGACTGTGGTGATACAGTTAAAATGAAAGTGTTGTAGCATTATTGTGGAGCTTATTTGCACTTATAACATCCCAATTAAGGGAAACAAGGAGGAAAAATTCACATGTTTGAGGCATTTTTTGTTGCTTTGTCTTCTGTATGGGCAGACTCCGGCTTCTCTGCACTGACAGGCGGTCATGTAATCATGATCTGCGTTGGTCTGCTTCTGCTTTATATGGCTATTGCTAAAGGTTTCGAGCCTTTACTGCTGTCCCCAATCGCATTCGGTTGTATTCTGGCTAACATTCCTAAAAACGGTTTCGAAGAACCTGGTGTTATGTCCGTTATCATGTATGGTATTCACCACGAAGTATTCCCTCCGTTGATCTTCTTGGGCGTAGGCGCTATGACCGACTTCGGTCCTCTGCTGGCTAACCCGAAAACCCTGCTCCTGGGCGCTGCTGCACAGGGCGGTGTATTCGTAGCTCTGTTGGGCGCTATGCTGCTTGGCTTCACCGTACAAGAAGCTGCTGCTATCGGCATCATCGGTGGTGCTGACGGCCCGACTTCCATTTATTTGGCTGCTAAAATGGCTCCTCAGCTGTTAGGTGCAATCGCAGTTGCTGCATACTCCTACATGTCTCTGGTTCCGCTGATTCAGCCTCCTATCATGAAACTGTTCACCACTGAAGCAGATCGTAAGATCGTTATGCAACAGTTGCGTCCGGTTTCTCACTTTGAAAAGGTTGCTTTCCCGATCATGTGCACCATCGTTATTTCTCTGCTGTTACCTTCCGTAACCGCTCTGATTGGTATGCTGATGCTTGGTAACCTGTTCAAAGAAGCTGGCTGCCTGGATCGTCTGTCCGACACTGCACAAAATGCTCTGATGAATACCGTAACCATTATGCTGGCTACCGGTACTGGTCTGACCATGAGTGCTGATGCATTCCTGAACTATCAGACCATCCTGATCATCATCCTTGGTCTGGTTGCTTTCATCGGCGGTACTGCTGCCGGCGTTATCTTCGGCAAGCTGATGTGCATGGTAGACGGTGGCAAGACCAACCCGTTGATTGGTTCCGCTGGTGTATCCGCAGTTCCTATGGCTGCTCGTGTATCTCAAGTTGTTGGCCAAAAAGCAAATCCGTCCAACTTCCTGCTGATGCATGCTATGGGTCCTAACGTAGCAGGCGTTATCGGTACTGCAGTTGCTGCAGGTACCATGCTGGCTATGATCGGTCCTGTTGGTAAATAATTTATACTGAAACTCCCCTGAGGACGCGCTGCAAGGCGCGTCCTCTTAATTTTTGCCTAGAAAGTGTTCTGGAATAATAAACTGTCACATTATGAACAAAAAAGATGGCGATTTTGTGTCCTCAATCAGTGGACATGCGCTGTGGGATTACATTTAATTCGAAAAGTAAAATTAGCACCAGCTGTTAAAAATAACTTATAGGAGGTACTAAAAAAATTGCGTGAATCGCAAACCCTTGATACAATGGGCTTTGGAGCAGAAAGCTGTAAATTATCAGAGCTGATTTTATAAAGAGAATTAAGATAATTTTCAGATAAAACTGGCATATGCATTTCAAAAATCATTTACTTAAAGTTTAACTTAATTCCGGAAAAGCATATAAAAGTATAAAAATAAAATACCATGATAGCAGTGTACATAAAACACAATATAGAAGTACGCAACAGAAAAACACTGTTTACGTTAATAATGTAAATTTTTCAATAAAATAACTTTTTATTTTACGCTTATAGTGTTATAATAGGTACATGGAAATGCAAGAAAATACATAAGCAAATTCCATAAGCTCTTTGAAAACTACATATTAATAGCTGATATAGAATGCCTCCCTCGGCATTGTATATAAATTAATTTTAAAAGGAGGAACATAAAATGTCCCCAGCAATCAAATGTCTTATTTTGTTGGCAGTAGTTGCATTATTATTTGTAACCGAACTTATCCCTCTCGCAGTTACTGCTACCGGCGCAGCTATCGCATGCGGCCTCTTAGGCTTGATTCCTGCAAAACAAGTATTCAGCGGTCTGTCTAACTCTACCGTTGTTCTGTTCGCAGGCATGTTCGTAGTTGGCGCTTCCATGTTCTACACCGGCCTTGCACAAGAAATCGGTAATACCGTAGTTAAAATGTGCGGCACAGGCGAAAACAGCCTGATGTTCGGCCTGATGCTCGTTGGTACCGTACTGTCCGCAGTATTGTCCAACACCGGTACCGCAGCTTGCTTACTTCCTGTAGCACTCGGTATCTGCTCCGCAGCTAAGATTCCTGCTTCCCGTCAGTTAATG
>OJMM01001355.1_pt1 | contig 14603 bp, 16 predicted proteins | sample 1597231 | NCBI WGS metagenome assembly OJMM01 (sample SAMEA2452128, study PRJEB22498) | human gut metagenome | reverse complement strand
CGTCGCCACCGTCAGGGCCGCCCTTCGGAATAAACTTTTCCCGACGAAAAGAAGCAACACCATTGCCCCCTTTGCCGCCGGCAACTTCAATACGAGCTTCATCAACAAATTTCATATCGACCTCAAAGCAGCTTCAGTTTTTTTACTGAGCAAACCCCAGATTAGATCTCACTTTAACACAGAAAAAGCCATGTCACCGACATGGCCTTCTCTTTATTTTCGTACTGTGCGGGTGATCAAAAATCACCCGAGTCGTCATCGCTGATTAAGCAGCAGGGATCACCTTAACGAAACGATGATTTTGAGGTCCCTTGACTTCAAACTTCACCGTACCGTCCACCTTGGCAAACAAGGTGTGGTCACGACCCATACCGACGTTGTCGCCGGGATGGAATTGCGTGCCGCGTTGACGAACAATGATGCCGCCGGCGTTAATAGCAGCATCACCGAAAACCTTCACACCAAGACGCTTAGCTTGGGAATCACGACCGTTGCGGGTAGAACCGCCACCCTTTTTATGTGCCATTTTCTTACTCTCTTAGAAAAGTCTAAATTAAGCCGCGATCGATTCGATCTTGAGCTCCGTGTAGTTTTGACGATGACCAGCGCTCTTGATGGAGTGCTTACGACGGCGCATCTTGAAGATGCGAACCTTGTCGTGACGGCCGTGAGAAACTACCGTAGCGGTAACGCTGGCGCCTTCAACGAAGGGAGCACCAACCTTGAGTTCATTGCCATCGGAAACAGCCAAGACTTCAGAAAGGGTCACTTGGGAGCCGACTTCGGCGTTCAAGGTTTCAACCTTGAGCATGTCACCGGCAGCAACGCGATATTGCTTTCCGCCGGTCTTGATAATTGCGTACATTTATTAATACCTCGCCCGTTTCGCTCAGCCAACGCACTGTCTGCGAAACCTTTTTATAGTTAATCGGCAGGACAAAGTCCCACTTACTCATGCGTGGAAGTGCGGATTATTTCACAAATCAAAGAGTTATGCAAATCTTTTTGCTACAAAAATTTAAAGCACTCTTGTACTAATCAATAATTATCTAAAAATATCCATCTGATTCACGTTTTTGTCACATTATTGTCATAATTTTGTCATAAACTTCGCCCAAACGTTGCAAGCAGCGTTACTAATATTACAAATTCAAGACGGAATTCTCATGGAATATTACTATATAGCGATGCTCGTGTTTCTAGCTGGGCTCGCCTGCTTTGACCTTTTCGTTGGTGTCAGTAACGACGCCGTAAACTTCCTAAATTCTGCTATGGGATCCCGCATCGCAAGTTTTCGTACGACGATGTGGGTTGCAACGTTCGGGGTACTACTCGGCGCTACGTTCTCATCCGGCATGATGGAAATTGCACGCTCAGGTATTTTTCATCCGCAAATGTTTAATTTCACCGAAGTGATGATTATATTCTTTGCGGTGATGATCGCTGACGTGATCCTTCTTGACGCTTTCAATTCTCTCGGTCTTCCTACCTCAACAACCGTTTCCATTGTTTTTGAATTATTAGGCAGTGCTATTGCGGCGGCCGCTTTCAAGCTTTATTTGGACGGCGGCTCCATGGAAATGGTTTTTGATTTTATTAATACAAGCAAGTCACTAACAATTATTTCCGGTATTTTGATTTCGGTTGTAGTGGCATTTGTTTCAGGTGCTGTGATTCAATACATCATGCGCCTTATTTTCTCTTTCCACTTTGAAAGAGTTTACCCATACGTCGGCGGTGTTTTCGGCGGACTTTCAATTACTGCTATTGCCTACTTCCTTGTCATGAAGGGAGCTAAAGGCGCGAGCTTCATGCGCCCTGAATGGATTGACTGGATTCAAGTCAATACGGCCATGCTGGTTGTGACGTTGTTTGTCGGTTTCACTGTTCTTTTCCAAATCCTTATTCTCGTCAGCAAATTCAATGTCTTTAAGATTGTCATCTTAGCCGGTACATTCTCTTTGGCTTTTGCTTTTGCTGGCAACGACTTGGTGAACTTTGTCGGTGTTCCTTTGGCCGCTTATGACAGCTTCAAGATTTGGATGGCTTCGGGGGCTCAGCCTGACGATTTAATGATGAAGGGACTGTTGATTTCTACTAAGACAGAGACTTTCTTCCTAGTCGCTTCGGGATTAGTCATGGTTTATACGCTGTGGTTTTCTAAAAAGGCCCACCGCGTTTTACAAACTGCACTGAACTTATCGTCACAGCAAAGCGATCATGAACAGTTCGGTTCTTCCATCCCGGGGCGCGTGATTGTCCGTGCCTCAATGGGTCTTGGCAACATCGTTAATCAATTAATTCCCGGCGTTGTTAAAAAAGGACTCAACTCTCGCTTTAAGCCCAGAAGACTCAAGCGCGGAGAAGTACCCTTACCCTTTGACTATGTCCGCGCTTCAGTGAACTTGGTACTCTCGGCAGCACTGATTTCCTCGGCTACTTCTTTGCAATTGCCTCTGTCGACCACTTACGTGACTTTTATGGTGGCAATGGGATCGTCATTTGCTGACGGCGCTTGGGACCGCGAGACAGCTGTGTATCGTATTTCTGGTGTTTTAACCGTGATCAGCGGCTGGTTCCTCACTGCCTTAACCGCCAGTACATTGGCAGCAATTGTTTGTATCGTAATCTTCTTAGGCGGCTTCATTGCTTTTGTCCTCGCTTTACTTGCTTTCTTCCTGATTGTTCGCAGTAACATGCGTTTTAATCAGCAGGATGCTAACTACAAAGCTGAGCAGGCAATCCGCTATGACGTTGTGAAGATTCGTGAAATTTTGAATCAGCGCGTCGGTGAAAACCTTTTAACAACCGTTACGCTTTACAACAATATCGTTGAGATGTTCCTCAACGACGATGAAAGCGGATTACGCAAATTAAAACTGCAGGCCAATGAAAATTTTGATCAATTAACGCGAGAAAGAGGCGTTTATTACAAAATGGAAAATTCGGCCTATGTCCCGACAAAAGAAGATAACGACGCTCGCTACAGTTACTTCAGAACCTTTACTAATCTGCGTGATGTAGGCCGGTCTCTTCAAGCGCTCTCGCGTGTGGCCAAAGACCACATTGCTAATCGCCATCGCACATTCCAAGGTGAATTGAGCCAAGACTTGGCAGATTTGTCACAACTTTTGCTTGAAATTGTTGGCAACCATAATGGTAAAGCTGACGTAGCTGCACTGCATGCAAATGCTCAATCACTCTTGAGCCGCATTGAAACAATTCAAGAAAAACTTCTGCGCAATGGCCCCGATAAGGGTTTCTCTGCCAGAGGTTGTGAATTGTTCTTAAGCTTCCTGCTCTTTGCACGCGAATTGATCAATCACTATGAGATCATTGCTATGCTTCAGCAAAAGCTCAATGCACCGGTACCTGAAAAAACCTTGGACAATAAGTCTCAGGCTGCCTAAAAATATGCATCAGTGGGGGAGGTCTTAGACCTCCCCTTTTTGTTTTTCGACAGTCGGTATAATGAGCGCACTATGACTTCAAACTCTTCTTCTCTTAAGCAATCCGTTCAAACCGTTCTAGCTCCTATTGCTGACGATCTGAAAGCGGTCAATGAAATACTTGAGCGTGAATTCGCTCATAGCCAAAGTCCTACGATTACAGAAATTGGCTCATATATCACGCAAGCCGGCGGCAAACGCATGCGGCCTGCTCTTTTGATGCTAATGGCCAAAGCCCTTGGCTACGATGGAACTGCACACCGCGAATTAGGCGCGACAATTGAGATGCTTCACACAGCCACACTCATGCACGATGATGTGGTCGACGAAGGCATGATGCGCCGAGGCAGACCCACTGCCAATGCCCGCTGGGGAAACAGCGTGGCTGTTTTGGTGGGTGACTTTATGTACACGCGTTCATTTGAAATGATGATCCGTATCGGCAATCTGCAGGTTATGCAGGCATTGGCAAGTGCTGCCAATACCTTAAGCGAAGGCGAAGTCATTCAAATGAAAAACGCCCATGATCCCAGTGTGGATGAGCCCCGGTATTTAAAAGTTATCGAACGAAAAACCTCCGTTTTATTTGCCGCAGCAGCCAAAATGGCTTCTGCTCTGGCCGGAGCTTCTGAGGAAGCTGAAAAAGCGCTTGTTGATTACACAATGGCTTTAGGCAATGCCTTTCAGATTGCCGATGATATTCTCGACTATTCCGGCAATCCGAGTGAAAGCGGAAAACAAATCGGTGCTGATTTCGCTGAAGGCAAGGTCACTCTTCCCGTCATCTATGCTATGCAGGCTGTAGGCGCTGAAGATAAGGCTTTTATTGAAGAAGCTATCCGCCATGGACACGGAGACTTTGAGAAAATCTCACACATTATTCAAACAAGCGGTGCTCTGGAAAAGTGCAAACAAAGAGCTGCGTTGGAACTTGAAAAAGGAAAAAAGGCCCTTACACCGATTGCCCCTTCCATTTTCAAAAATTCTCTGATAGAATTGCTGTCCTTCGTTGTTGAGCGAAAGGCTTAATATCGGAAGACAATCGGGGTGTAGCTCAGCCTGGTAGAGTACTACGTTCGGGACGTAGGAGTCGGAGGTTCGAATCCTCTCACCCCGACCAGGATTTCAAAAAAGCGTTCGAGTTTTCGGTCGCTTTTTTCTTTTCGCTGAAATTAATCTTTTCTATTTTTTCTTCAGCAACGATGCAGAATGCAGAATCACCAGCACAGAGCCTGCGTTATGAACCAAGGCCCCCAGAACCGGTCCCATCCAGCCACCCATAGCCAATACAATGGCTACGAAATTAATCGTCATTGCAATGGTTAAATTGATTTTGATGACTGTCATCATTTGCCTGGATAACTTAATCAGAAACGGTATAGCCTCAATTCGATCACTGACCGCTACGATATCGGCAGCTTCTACGACAATGTCACTGCCGATGCCGCCCATCGCCAACCCTACGTGAGCTCGTTTGAGCGCAGGAGCATCATTAATACCGTCCCCAACCATTAATACTTTTTGCCCTTTTTCACTTTGTTTTTCAATAAAACTCAGTTTAGTTTCGGGCAAACAGCCGGCAATGACCTGACGAATACCTACGTAGGCAGCTACATGCTCAGCAACAGACTTTCGGTCACCGGTTAAAAGAATCGGCTCAATACGCAGTGCAAGAAGCTTTTTGACAACATCGGCAGCAAAAGGTCGTATTTTGTCTTCCAGTGATAAAAATCCACTTAAAACGCCGTCTAAAAAGATAAAAGAAATACTTTGTCCCTCTTGAGCCGCAGCATCTGCAAGCTCAATGAGCCGTTTTTGACCATCATTAAATAATGATTCCTGTTTTTGAAAATTTAAGCTCCCAATCTCAACAACAGTACCCTTCAGAGTAGCTCTCACCCCTTGCCCGGGCAGCATTGTAAATCCGGTCGGTGTCATTAGTTCGGCCGCTTTGTGCCTGGCTAAAAAGCTTTTTGTAATTGCTTTACCCAAGGGGTGCTCACTGAGTTGCTCAACAGAAGCGGCATATGAGAACAATTCTTCTTCTGTTAACTTGCCGTCTGTAACCACTCTGACAACAACCGGTCTGCCTTCGGTTAGTGTTCCGGTTTTATCAAACGCCGTTTGATTGACTTGGGCGAGTCGCTCCAGCGCATCACCGACTCTTACTAAAAATCCTTTGCGCGTTGCATTACCGATAGCCGCCATCACAGCAGTCGGTGTTGCCAAAACCAATGCACAGGGACAAAAAACCACCAAAATGGTCACCGCCCGAACGACTTCACCTGTGATATACCAAGTCACTGCTGCAGAGGACAAAGCCGCAACAACAATCCAGGTTGCCCAACGGTCGGCCAAACGTACAATTTTTGTTTTGCCGGCATCTGCACTTTCTACCAGTGCAATTAACCGGTTAACCGAACTGTCTTTACCGACCTTGGTGGCACGCATGACAAAGACGCCGAAACGGTTGATTGTGCCGCTCATCACTGTGTCACCCACGGTCTTATCTACCGGGATAGATTCGCCGGTCATAACCGACTCATCAATAGCAGTGACACCTTCGATGACTACACCATCAGTGGGCACTTTTTCTCCGGGCAAAACCTGAATCAGGTCATTTAAACTGACGTCATCGGCAGCAATCATTTCAGGTTTGCCGTCTCTGAGCACTCGAGCTGTCTCAGGCGACAATTTCACAAGTTCTGCAATCCCCGCCTGTGCCTTTTCAACTGTGAGCTCCTCCAATAGTGAACCGATAGTCATAATCCAGGCGATTTCTCCCGCTGCAAAGGTCTCTCCAATAATCACCGATGCAATCAGCGCTAAAGAAACCAAAACGTCTGCTCTGATATCAAAACGAGTAAAAAGACCCTCTGCAGCATCTTTAAGAATGGGACAACCACACAGAATGATGCTGATCCAAGCCGGATCGATGGGGCACAGTCCTTGAGGTAAGAAAAAACTCAATGCCAGTGCAACGCCTGAAATAACAAGAAAAATAACGATACGCCTGGCTTCGGAATTCATCCATTCAGGCAGCGAAAAAGTTATCATGATCTCCCTTCATACCCATACCCCCATAGGTATTTTGCTGAAATCTACTCTTTCGCTCTCCAATTTGTCAATTAACCTGAATCACGACATGCGTGAAAAGTGTTCAATTGCTTTGGCGAAGTCATGAATGGTTTTATCTACATCACCGTGCTCGATACCTTCTCTGACACAGTGTTTAAGATGCCCTTCGAGAATAATTTGCCCGACTTTGTGCAGTGCGCTTTTAGCTGCATTGATCTGCATAAGAATGTCTTCACAAGGGACATCCTCATCGACCATCCGATCAATTGCATTGATTTGCCCGATAATTTTCTTCAATCTTTTATGAAGATTTTCAGCATCCATACATTGACGCACAAAATACTCCTTAAAAAATTATTCCTGATGACCTAAAGGCTTGCGCTCCAGCCAATGGGAAATTTGCTCAAAAGCTTGTGAAATCGCTTTCGGCAACAAACTTTCAATAGGTTGATCATAAGGATTCTGAGCAATTATGTCACCTAAAAAACCTGAATACTCCGCTTTGTGCTTCTCCAACCGCCGCTTAAGCTCTCTCGGTGTCATTGAGGCTAAACGCTCATGCTGCAGGCGCTTGGCTTTCGCTGAGGTATTTGTGGAGGTGTTGCAGCGCTTGAGCGCATCTAAAATTTCTCGCTTCAAACCAGTTTTATAGACAAGCTCTCCTTCCATCGCCAGTCCCGGAGATAAAAAGTACACACCGCTTTGATAGTCTTTTGCAGAACAACGCAAACGTCTTTCCGTTTCACTTAACTGCTTTAAAACAACGCGCTTGGCATCTCCGTCATTATCACTGATGACACAAAACGGTTTATGCAGACTCAATGCAAGCATAAGAAACGGTGCGTAGCTTTTTCCATCCACTCCGATAATGCTGATTCCGAAAGTACTCGGATCGTCTCCGAAATAGGCTTGAAACATCCCCCGTATTAACTGCTCTTCCGTGACCCCTTCAACAAAGATCAGACCTCGTGCAAAAAGCGTTTCTCCTCTGAAGCGCAAAATGAGCCTTTTGATTGTTCGACTCTCAAGCGCGTCCATGTTTTGCGGCAGCCATCTCACATCAATCACCTGCCCCGATCGCTGCATGCTTCTGAATTCATGGGGCTCAGAAACTGAAGCAATATAAGGAGAATGCGTAGACACTACACATTGGTGAGATAAGGCTTTGATCTGAGCCATTAAAGCGCGTTGAGCATTCGGGTGCAGATGAATTTCAGGCTCTTCGGCTGCAATCAGCATAAAAAACGGTTTACGAGAGAAAGCGGCTTGCTTAGCCAAAAGATCAACCAAAATGATGATGGATAAAATTGCAATGCTCTTTTGGCTGCCTTTGCCCTGCAGCGCGGAGTAAGGAATGAGCTTTTGCGAATCTGATTTCACCAGAGAGAAAAATTCTTTAATGTTATCTGCCGTTAAAGACACATTCTCAGGAAGTTGTGCACCCGGACCTTCCAAATTCTGGCACAAGGAATCCAAAAGTTTTCTCAAGTCATCAATCGGTTTTTGAGCGTAATCAGGATGCAATTCAAGGGCCAAACCAAGTCGCCTGACCATCACACTCACAAAGGAATTTTCGTTTTGCCAATCCTCTCTGAGATTTTCTTCAGCATCAATACTGACAAAGTAAAGTGAAGAGGGAAGCTCTGAGAGCTCTTCGCCTAATCTGGTAGCATCCCAGTGAAGAATTTCATAACGTTTTTTCTCAATTGAACCGTCAGCCATTGTGCGAAAGACGGTCCTAAAGGCCGCATATTCACGACGATGCTGATCTCTTCTGATCATCCCGCAAAAGACTTTTTGCCAATCATCAGAAAATAAAGACAGGCGCTGGAACTGATCATTAATCGGAACGAAACGAATATCTACAGAAAGCTCGCGACCGAATTGTCCTGTTTCATCGGCGTGAAAATCCTCTTTTCTGACAGCAGTTTCATCGCTTAAAGCCAACTCCAAAGCCTTTAAAACCGTACTCTTACCGCTATTGTTTGTCCCGAGCAAAACAGAAGAACGTCCGAGCGGCATCTGAAGCGTCCGGATACTTCTGAAACCTTTAATTCGTATTCGATCAACAACAATCATGGCGATTAATCCTGTTTTCTTAATATTTTAGCCACTGGATTGCGCGGATATAGAGCTTTGTCCGAGACTCCCATACAATTAAATTATGCAATCAGGAGATTGAGTTATGCGTGAATACACAGAAATTGAAACAATCACTCAACTTTTGGGATTGGTGACCGAACCCGGACACATTGACCATCACGTTTTCCAAAATATTGACTTTACTGATCTTGCGGATTTAGCCGCTCAATCCACCTACACTGATTGTCTCTTTTTGGGCTGTGTTCTGCCGGACAGTTTTTCCAAAAAATTGGATAAAACCAACTTAATTTTTCCCAAGCTTGAGGCACCTTTTGACATTTACCGCAGTTATTTGTACTCATCCAATTCTCTTTATTCAGGCTTTGATCTTCGAGACGAGAGTACGTTAGAGAATACTTACGACAGACGGGTCTATCGCCACTATCTGCAGACCGGTGTTTTTTCCAAAAATATTAAAGAAACGCTCTCGCGCTACCTTCATGATCATTCAATGAGTAACGCAATTAAAGACTTTCTTTCCAACTACAACGCCCGACAAATCGTGGGCATTATGGGCGGACACGATTTGCTGCGAACCGACCCGGTTTACCGCCAAATTGTTCTACTCAGTAAACGTTTAACAGAGATGGGATTTATCATGGTAAGCGGCGGAGGAGCCGGTGCCATGGAGGCTACTCACCTTGGAGCTTGGCTTGCCGAGCGCTCGATTGAAGAAGTTGACGAGGCTCTGGCCATTTTATCGAAGGCTCCGAGCTGGCAGGATAAAGGCTGGCTCAGTACGGCTTTTATTGTCAAACTGAAAATGAGGCAGACTCATTTCATCAGTTTAGGCATTCCCACCTGGCTTTATGGGCATGAACCCGCCACACCCTTTGCGACACACATAGCCAAATTTTTTGATAACAGTATCCGTGAAGACACGATTTTAAGCATCACACGAGGCGGTTTGATTTACACACCGGGCAGCGCGGGAACAATCCAAGAAATTTTCCAGGCTGCGGTTCCCAATCACTACAAAACTTACGGCTACTCCAGTCTCATGGTATTTTTCGGAACTCAATTCTGGCGCAACGAGCTTCCTGTTTATCCCCTTTTGGAACATTTAATCAAAACGGGTAAATACAACGGTCTTTTGATTTCTTTGACTGACGATATCGAAGAGATCGTACAAACCGTTAAGAATTTCCGTCCTCAAAAAGGTTAGACCTCTTAGTTTCAAGAAAGGGTTTCGTTTTTTTGCAAAGTAACGAGCTTTTAATCTCGGTGAGGTATTTCTCAACCCGATCGAGTTCTTCGCGTCTTTTTTGAGCTGCAGCCAGATATTCTTCTACTCGATCAAGCAACCATTGACTGCCCAAAGACGGATTATCTTGATATTGCAAAAAGCGCTCAATACATTCCAACTTCATCCCGTTTGCCCGGCAATCCATAACAAAGCGAAGTCTTTCAACGTCTTTTTGTACATAAGCTCTCTGCCCGCTCATGCTGCGGGCAATCTTAGGCAGCACGCCCTTTTGTTCATAAAAACGGATGGTTCCGATCGGACAACCCGTTAACTTTGAAAGTTCACCGATTTTCATTTTCCAAAAAACTTGAAGCTACAGTAGCTTTAGATTTTATACTCCTTTCTACCCAACAAGGAGATCAAATATGCAATTCCAACAAATTCGTAGTGCAACCTCAATTGTGACTTTTGCCGGGAAAAGCTTTTTAATCGATCCTATGCTCTCTCCTGCAAACACTTATCCCATCGTTCCTGACGCACCGATTTGTGCCAAGGGCAATCCCACTATTGAACTGCCGTGCCGACCTGAAGACTTATATCATGTTGACGCAATTATCGTCACGCACTGGCACTTTGACCATTTTGATGAGTTTGCAATGACCCACTTGCCTAAACACATTCCTCTTTTTGCTCAAAATGAACAAGAGGCACAAAAGACTCAAGCTTTAGGCTTTAAAGATGTCAGGATTTTAAATGCTGAAGGCGTCTCGTTCGGTGATATTACGCTTTTTAAAACTCCGTGTGACCACGGCAGAAGTGACTTAGTTACTCAACACTTATACAAAGCCATGCAACTGACTGATCAGGCAAGCGGTGTCATTTTTAAGTCCGCTCAGGAAAATAAGACGTTCTATTTGGCGGGCGACACAGTCTATTATGAGGGAGTCGTTAAAACAATTGAAAAATTTAAGCCTGAAGTGATTGCAGTAAACGCAGCCGGCGCTCAGGCTCCGGTCGGTCATGCGCTCATCATGAACCAATATGACATTTTCGCTTTAATGCAGGATTTTCCACAACTGGAAGTCATCGCCACTCATGTTGAAGGTGTCTCTCATGCAACTGTCACCAGACAATCCTTAAAGGCATTTGCTGAATGCAAAAAACTAGAAAAGCTCTTCATTCCTAACGACGGTGAAGTGCTGAGTTTCTAGAAAACTATTTTTCAGAATCGTTCAGAGGCAAAAATGCACTCCTGTCACTGCCGCAATTCGGACAGGTGAAGTAATCCGGCAAATCATTAAACGGGGTCTGCTCGGGTATATCCCATTCTTCACAACCTTTCTGAGGATCATAGATATACCAGCAGACCTTACACTGCATTTTTGTCTGAGGACCGATTCGTTTTCGATTGAGTCTGTCCAGGATCTTATCGATACTCTCGTTTTCCATAAGAGGCGTCCTATAAAGAGCCGCGTTGAAGGTCGTCTTCAAGCCACTTTAAAATCTCTTCACAGCGATTGGCACCTGAGCGCATTTCCTCAGGACTTTCACCGACTTCGGGTGGCAATTTTGTTATGACGTAAGCATCAAAGAGGGCCTTTCCGGCATTGTTGAAAATGCGGTTTCGCCAAATCCCCTTCATAGCTGTACTTTGAATGTGTGCAGAAGCAAACCCGGAAATACTGATATCAATGAGGCCCTTTCCCAATTGCTTTTCTATATAAGTTCCGTCAGCAGGTGTCAGAGGCTGCCTGGAAATTTCAACGGTATAAGGCGGCTCAGATGATAAAACGTCCAAGTTTTCCGTTTTTTGTTGAGCCGAGAGTTCCTGCAAAATAGCCTGAGCTGCAAATAACCCTTCAACCGTTTCAGCCGAAGATGAAGTTTCAAGCATTTTAGTTGAGAGGCATTCAAGCAGCACCGCAGGCACTTTCGTTACCTCAAAGCGATCCACACCCCGCTGCTGAATCCGCCAAAGCCCCTCAATAGCACACTCTTCAAGCCTGATATGCTCTCCCACAGTTGCCCGTACTTCTCCGCTTCCTACCGTTGCGAGAATAAAATCCAGATGCTCGGGATTAAAAGACGAGAAGGAAACAGTTAAAGCCGGCTCATCCTGGGTAAAACTCGCGTCTTTCAAAACATCCCGAATCTTTTTTAGAAAGTCAACGGTAGCCAAAGCAGCTTCATGCTCGGTTTGCGGATCCAGATTCACGCGAGCCCAATGATTGGAAGACATAGCTGACATTTTCACCTCTATGAATGTTTAGGCATCGCAAGCCTCGTGAAAGCCTTGCGGCAAGATGGCAATGGTGCGGACGGCGGGCTTATCTCTCCTCACAATTTCAGACAGCAATTGACAATACTCATCCCATGGTTTTAAACCCTGGACCGCTCCTAAAAAATCTGAATCAAGAAAAATAGCAACTGCGGGCAGCGATCTCAAACCCCATCGGGCAGCCAGACTGCGAGCTTCTTTAAAGTCAGTCCATGCGGTTTCAGTCAGGGTACCCTTGAAGGCTTTCTTCAGTTCCGGAGCAATAACCGCCATGTCCAATGTGGTTTTGCGTTCATTGGGATCATCGGCAAAAACCAGCATCTTAAGTCCCGGTGCCGCAAGGAAATCCGTCAGTTGCGCCGAATTTAATAATGTGAAGCCTTCCTGCTCAAAAAGCCGTTTAAAAATCGAATGTTTGCCGATCTCTATCCGATTGATTTCTGCAGTCACAGTATTGAACGCTTTAGGCATCTGATTGTTTCCTTATATAACTTTTTTACCCACCAGGTTTTGCAAATGAGGCGGCAGGTTAACCGTTTCAGACTCCAGATCTTCGAAAGTTCGGTTAATCTCCCGAGTGTCTGTGCAGCCCTGCATGACTTTATCCACACAGGCCAAAGCGCGTTCAATTTTAGCGGCCTCCTGTGCGTCAACTACTCTTAAAGCGTTTCCTCTGAAAACGAACACAAAGTCCCCCGGAGAAACTGACTCCAATAATGAGATATCGACTCGCTCAATTTGCTCGCCGCTTTGCACATCAGCACTCATTCCACTGGCCGTATCATGCAATGCAAGGACTTTTTTAGGAACCGCAATACACATATTTCATCCTTCACATTCACCGAGTCTGCTCTTTAACAATAAACCTTAAATCGCCCAAACGGAATGCCTCTTTTTCACTGGGGCGACCTTTTTCATAGGAATCCCTCTCCAATGTTTCATCCCCTAAGGGCTCCGCCGTCTCATTTTGATCACGCAGTTTGGGCTCAAGCCCCCAGGAGCTAAGTTCCTTTTCAGCCAAACAAAGTGCTTCGTCAATTCTTTGGGCAACTGTTTCAGTCAGACTGCCGCCGTAATCATTTAATTCAAGCGGCTGAACTCCGATGACACTGATAGCCTGCGGCTCATAGCCCTCCAAAGCAGCCATGACCAAAACGTCATTCATCCCTGCCTGATGAGCAGAAATTTTTATTGACGACCAAAGCGCAATATCCCCGTTTTTTAAAAGCTTTAACGTTCCGGGCTTATCTTTAAAGTCACAGCAATCAAAAATCAAAATTCTTTTGGCATCCATGACCTCATTGATCAGATAAGCCCCCAATGTGCCGCCATCGATCACACGCACCCTTCGGTCTTCAGAAAATTTTTTGTGATAGGCTTCCACCGCCCTCACGCCAAAGCCTTCATCAGCCCAAAGAATATTCCCAATTCCTATAACAAGTGCTTCGTATTGAGGCATCACAGCTTTCCCATCCACAGAAACCAAAACACGAAAAAGGCCTGAGAGATCCGACGTGACGCCCCCAAGCCTTTTTCACTGACTCTTAATGATGACTTTCTTTAAACATCCTCAATCCGGTAGACATAGAAGAAAGCGTTGTTGCGCCTCCCATCACATCTTCTCTGAAGGACATATAGATGTGCGCAATGGAAAAGAGGATAAACACATACATGCAGGCGTGGTGAATGGTACGAACAGCCTGAGCATCGCCCGCTAAGCTAAAGACCCATCCAAACCAAGCCATCCAGCCCGTATCCCAGCCCCAAGCCTGAGCATAAAGCGCAAAGCCGGTAATGATTACGACGAAACTGCCCAAAACAAACATCGCAAACATCGCCAATTGCGCAAGCGGATTATGACCGGCATACTCCGGCGCACTCTTTTTCAGAAAAAGGTAATAGAGCACCTGAGCCAAAACACCTTTCCACCACTTCAGAGACCAAAGAGGCGGAATGAAAATCATACGGGCATAGCGATTCCCGACGACAGCCCAGAAGATTCGGTAGATAAAAAGCACCGTAAAGATCATGCCGGCGATAAAGTGCGCAAGGCGAATGTAGCCGAAGTCATAAGTGACCCATGTATCGCCCAGGTTAGCCACAAGGGGGGCACCGATCAAAAATCCGGTCACGATCATCACCGCCATGCAAAGAGCCATCAGCCAGTGCCAGATACGCACCGGAGCTTCCCACACATAAATCGGGTGAGTCCCACCGGAGGGGTCGACCTCAAAAGTGACAGGATCAATTCTCATAGCTCTGTCTCCTAACGGACTCGGACACGGCAGAGCTCATGACCCTGCGGGTCCAAAACATGCGTTGCACAAGCCAGACAGGGATCGAAGCTGTGAATCGTACGAATGATTTCCAAGGGCTTTTCTGGATCCGCAACGGGCGTACCGATCAGAGAGGTTTCAAAGGCTCCCTGCTGACCGTCGGGTGAACGCGGCGAAGCATTCCACGTTGTGGG
>OJMM01001349.1_pt1 | contig 14708 bp, 10 predicted proteins | sample 1597231 | NCBI WGS metagenome assembly OJMM01 (sample SAMEA2452128, study PRJEB22498) | human gut metagenome | reverse complement strand
GTCAGATTGTGGTTCTGAATGTCGCCGGTTCGAGTCCGGTCTTCCACCCCAACAAAAACCCTTGTAAGTTAAATACTTATGAGGGTTTTTTTTTTGTTGGTAGCGGTTATTTGGAGACTGAAATCAGGCTAAATTCTACCTAATATTCCTTGTTGTTGACCTATTGTTGACCCCAAATTAATAGATTAAAATGCTAACAATCAAGGCAGAAGTCCAACGAGACAAACAAAGAAGTGACGGAACTTACAACGTCAAAGTGAGATTTACCCAAGACAGAAAGGTTAAAAGACTATCAAGCAGTCTGTTTGTAACCTCTAAAGATTTAACCAAGTCCTTCAATTTCAAGGAAGGAACTACTGTAAAAAAAGAGGTAGATAAGCTAATCAATACCTACCAAGAGAAATGTGCCAAACTCCAGTTAGAGGTAAATCACTACACCTTAGATGATATTTTAGCCTTCCTCAAATCAGACCGAGAACAAACACAGCCAATAGACTTCATTCTGTTTTGTAAGGAATGGCTAGAGACGACAGCCATCAAAGGAAAGAAGAATTATCAGTCTGCCCTCAATTCCTTCATAAGCTATTTAGGCAAGGAGCATTTAAAGACGGATGAAGTGACCTCTCAACTTCTAAATGGCTTCAAAGCTCACCTCAATCTCAAAAGAGAAAAACAGGTGCTTCAATTACAGAAGCAGGGTAAACGAATACCTTCCAATAGGATAGTTTCACTCTATTTGGGAAGCATAAGACATCTCTTCAATGAAGCCAAAAAGAAATACAACGATTATGATAAGAACATCATTCTGATACCTCACTCTCCATTCGAACACATTGAAGTCCCCAAACAGGAAGCTACACGTAAACGAGCATTAACTGCAGAAGTAATTAATCAAATATTAATGTTACCCTATATCTGCAATGCCAATGGTAAGGAAAGAAACTGCCCATTTAATCTAGCTAAAGACTGTTTCATTCTTTCCTTCTGTTTAATGGGAATGAACTCTGTTGATTTACATAGTTGTGATGAAATTGAAGAAAACGTAATCACTTATTATAGAAGTAAAACCACAGGAAGAAGGCTTGATAAAGCAAAGATGAAAGTTAGCATTCTCCCTATCCTATCTTCTCTCATAAAGAAGTACAAAGATTACACAGATAAAAAAGTATTCAGATTCTATCAAATGTACAATACAGCCAACAACTTTAACAGGGCCATTAATGCAGGTTTGAAAGAAATAGGCAAATTGTTAAAAGTAGATGACTTAGAATTCTATGCAGCCCGCCACTCTTGGGCCACCATTGCTCTCAATAAAGTTGGCATTGATAAGTACACAGTACACTCGGCATTAAATCATGTTGATGAGGCAATGAAAGTAACTGATATCTATATTGAAAGAGACTTTATTAATGAAAACCAAGCTAATGCCAAGGTTATAAAATATGTATTTGGAAGGATGTAATTATCGTTCTGCAATTTGTAATGCTGTTCTGTTGTATATATATAATAGGACAGCATTATATATTTTATGTAACAAGCCATGCATTCTTTTACTCTCCTTCCGGTAGTAATTAATTTACTTTCTTTTCCATCTTACGCTACCATAAAGTTACCATTTTGATAATAGCACTATAATAGTACCATTCTCTTCTCTCTTATCAAAAAAGTCTGTTTCGCCGTTCAAATCCCTCGAAAGCTTGATATATGCATGAAAACAAATATTATATTATCTGGTAAGAAAGATAGTTCTATATCAGACCGTCAGGTAAGGGATTGTCCTGATGTCAGCGAAAAAACAATTCCACAGAAAATACCCAGAAGATATCGGGAAGATATCAAGAGATTACAGGAGAGATACGATCTGCATGAAGGCTTGGTCATTAATGTGTCTCTCAAAGATTTCAAGGGCATATGTGAAAGGGATTATCCAAAGATCGAAGCATACTTGGGATTAAGGAAATATCTGCTTACGTACTTTCGGAGTAACCCTGAATATCAACTCACAAAAGACTAAGAGTGGCTTGGATAAAAATACAGCAATAACACAAAAACAATAGATACACAGATGGATACAATAGTAATTAAGAAATCGGAACTCATAGAACAGATCAGAGAGGATTTTAAACTTTGGGAAGAAATGTCACCGGATATCGACGAAGGCTATTTTGACGAAGAGGACGTACAGTCTTATCTGAATTTCCTGATAGAAAGACATCATGCCGAATGGATTGTCATAGATGACACACAGGAAGGAGGTGATGTATGAAAGAGCTTTTCAATATAATCCCCAATTCGACTGGTGACGGATTCAGGATGCAACTCAGTACGGGAGTAATCGATGTCCCGGATGATAACGGAGGCTATATCATTTCCTCAGGTTGTGGTAGCGGTAAAACAGAGTCAATCAAGAGTCTGATCCGACAGAAATATAACTCGGGGATTCTGTATTGTGTCGATACCCGTGACGAACTGGGCAAGATGTATGACTGGATTCTGGCTAACCTGGTGAACAGGGAATTGGGGTATGGTGATATATTGAGAGAAAGTGACGTTATGATCATATCCAGTGACAAGGAGCGTTCATCCTTTCTGAATCAATACAGGGACAATCCCGAGATCCTTATGGAGAAAAAGATTATCCTGATCACACATGTACGTTTCTGGACTGACCTGATCAATTATTTCCTCATTTACCGTCCCCAAGTACCCGTAGATTCATTTGACGGGGATTTCAGGAAACTAATGGTACGACCGGATCTTAGACGGTATATCCTGTTTGACGAGACTCCCACATTTATCAGACCTTTCGTGGAATTCGACCGGACGATACTGGGAGTATTCAGTAAAACCGATGATACGGGCAATATCATTTGTATGTCACCGGAAGAAATCGGGATTTATTACGACCATTTCATCAGGAATACCAAGAATGATCTTTTTAACCAGTCTTACCGGATTAACCGTATTAAGCGTGATGTGGCATTAAACCTGATTCCGCAGTATTATGATTCATGGATGCTCTCGGAGAGTGACAAGGCAGGCATCACATTCTATCCCGTTGACCTGTGTCCTTTGGGAGTCTACATAAATACGCATGTACTGATCTTCGAAGGTGCAGGGGATCTTTTGTTCAAGGACTCCAGAAACTTCAGGCTTCTTGATGTGGACCGGAAATATAACTGTGTGACTGAATTCCGGAAAATAGACTTCGGACTGTTCAGAAGAAATCTCAATCCCCGACGTTTTGACGAGTTTACCAACCGTATAGCCATGCTTATAAACAAACCTACCCTGGTCGTATGCTGGAAGGATATCAACGGGGGTGACGACGGTCCGGGTAAATCAGAATATGCAGAACAACTCAGTGAGGCTTTACTACTAAAGGGTGTCCCCAAGGAACTGTTCACTGTTACTTATTATGGTTCTTCAGATAACAAGAGTACCAATAATTACCGGGATATAGACCAGATTGTAATGTGCGGTGACTGGACCTTGCCGAATATAGAATCAGCCAGAATACGTCGGGCTTATGGAACCACTACCGATACACAGAATCAGAAAGACTGGTTCTTCAGTCAGTTAATCACAAGAATAGGCATAAGAAAACACGACGGTGGTACTTATACGGTATATTATACGGATGACTTCAAGTATGATTTCATAGGTAGAATGTATGCGTACTTCAATGAGAACAGGGTAATCAGTTCGTCACATAGCCGGGAATCATCTGACTGGAAAAACAGGTTGGATAGAATGAATATCCGGAGTAACCTAAAGAACGAAATTATACAACTGGCTATGGCTGATGAGGATATGAGAAATGCTATCGGTATGGACTGGGAATACACCAAAGAGGTCAGCTTTGATTATCTGGAGAATTTGGGGATAAAGAGAAGTGCAAGGGAAAGACGTAGATACAATAAACTGATAAGGGTGTTAGAGAAAATCAAAATAACCTTACTTATCGAGTAGGTAAAGAAGGATTGGGTATAGTGTTCCAGCCTGCCCTTCCTTCTCTAAAACCATACTATAATACCTTACCCGCTTTTTTTCAATGGGCTAGTTAAATTATATAAGGAGTAAAAAAAAGCGGGTAGATATAAATAATAAATAGAATTGATAAATAAAATTGAAAATAGAAATAGTAGATAAATATGAATAATAATTATAAGTTACCCGCTCTTTTTCAATGGGCTAGTTAAATTATATAAGGATCAAAAAAAAGTAAGTAGACAGTTAGTAAATAGAATTGGTAGATAAGAATAAATAACATTATAAGTTACCCGCTTTTTTTCGATAAACTAGTTAAATTATATAAGAAGTAAAAAAAAGGAGGTAGATAAATAATTATAGAATTGATAGATAGAAGCAATAAATATGATAAATCATAGATATACAAGTTTTATAGATTAAATAGACCGCTACGCTGTCTCTCAAAGTGATACAGAAAAAAACTTTAAACATTTTATCTCTCCTTCTCTCATCACTTAGGAAAGAGCACGAAGTGGTCTCTCTCTTGTTTATTTGATTATTTATTTATATTACTTTTATTCCAGTCTATTACCATAAATACTGAACATAGCACCTCCAATGAAAAAGAGTGGTTATGTGTAGAGAGAATGACAATAATAAAAATCCCAAATATGATGATTAACAAAACAGTCAGTTACTACAATAATGCGGATGATTCAAAAAGTAAAATCCGTTATAACCTTGATTATGTCCTGGGTATGATCAGGGATAATCAAGAACTGTTCCAGCAAACGGTAAGACTCAGATCTATGCCGACAGAAGAAGAATACAAGCAGGCGAAGAAGTTGTTACCAATGATTGCTCCCTCTGGCGTATTTGATTACCGGAATGATGATCCGGAAAATCTCAGGGAATATTCCAATGTGTTGGTTCTGGATTTTGACCATTTCCAAAGCCACCTTGATGCCGGAGAATTCAAGAGAAACCTAATTGATAATGCAGACCGTCTTTATATCTATGCACTTTGGTTTTCACCGAGTGGATTAGGAGTAAAAGTGGCAATGATTCATGATAACACAAACCCTATGTATCATAATGAGCTCTTCAGATGTATTAGAGAACAACTCTACCCAGGAGTAGCACAGTTTGATGATAAATGCGGTAATCTTAGCCGGACATTTTTCCTAAGTTCGGATCCGGAGATCTATATCAATCCGCAGCGGGATTCTCTTACCCCTTATCATTTTGAGCATTCCCCGTCAGTGAGGGCAACTCCTATAAAAAGCTATAATCAGGGCTACATAAGCAATAGTTTTACTCATACCTTGGCAGAAATAATCCAGAATAATTGTTTTCAGATACAATGGAAAGACAAGACACTGATCAATTACATAGATAAGAAGTGGCGCCTGGAATATCCTGAATCCTACGAGGACGGTCACAGGCATCAGTCTATCCTGTCAAGAGCTAAATGGTTATGCAAGTATGGTGTGCTCTATGAAAATGCATTGGCATATCTCACCGGAACATTTGGCTTGCATGGGATTGATAAAGCTGATATAGAAGCTATGGTTATCAATAATTATAATGCCAACAGAGGAGACTTCGGAAAGGACAGAATGAGGTTGTACCAGAAAAAAGAAGAGGGCAGGAATTATAGGAATCAAAAGCTGAAAGGAAACGGATAACAGCAAAAAAGAAACTAAGAAAAGAAGTAAACTACAACTGGGCTCTCAATACGCTATCGCGGAAGCGTATACCTGCAGACCTATTCCCTTTAAATTATCAATGCTCCATATACCTTCATATGTGTCAACTCTTCAACGTAAACTCAGATAATTTTATAGCATACCCCAAAGAATCCCACTCAACATATATCTCAGAATCATCTTTATGTTCAGTGATCATAATACTACAAGATGGATTGATATCTGATAAAAAAGAATAGGCGCTAATAGGCAATTGATATGTTTTATCCACTCCAGCCTCTGTTAGAATAAGCAGGAAATCTGACCTGGTTATAATAACATCTTTTATTGTATATTCATTATTACGATTACTAATACCTAAAAAATTCTCTAAAGCATTTTTATAAATGGTTTCCCCTATACCTTTGTCAAACTTAGTAAATATACGACTCCAGATTTTTTCGTTTATTCCCTTAGGCTCGGACAAGTTTACTTGATACATTGATAATGGAAGTTTATGAAGATTTCCTGTATCCGGATTGGGAGTAATTTTTAATATTCGGTCATCAGAGTCGTAGTCATAAAGATAATGGCAAAATTCCTTTTTTTTATTAACCATTTTGCTAGTCTGTAAAATTGGGTAATCTTCCTCTGTATCTATTGTCCAAAACTGAAAGACACACATATCTTGGGCTTTAAACGTGTTTGTATCTTTTCCTGTTTCAAGTTGAAGTAATATGTAATATCCATTGGTAGCAGTATTAAAGTTGTTTTCAACCATCAACCATGCCTGGACTCCTTCTTGATAGCTTGTCTTAGGGATTATCCAGTAGCTTCTGGCGGGCCAATTTAAAAGTTGAAAGCATTTTATGGCAGTATTGATAAATTTTGGATCTGTATAATAACGCAATATCAAGGTCCCATTATATAACAACCACCATATGTTTTTATTATCTTTATTTCGCTCCGCTAATGATTTTAGATTACAAGCTGCTTGATGTGCCATATTATTCTCAGGATATAGCGTATACAAGAAACTGTCCAAACGATCCAGAAACTTATATAGTATTTGTTCCGTAGCCCTCCCATATGGATCATAGCCCTTCGCTTTTATATAAAACAATACTGCCATCCCCCAATAAACATCCGGTTCGTCCCTTCTAAAATCTTTAAGTATTGGCACAAATTCCTTGTTAAACTTATCGGAATTATAGACATATATATCATCTATCAAAGATATAAGCACATTTTCTATCCACTCCGGATGTTTGGTATTCATTTCGGGGAGGATGGCATTATGGAAAAGTTTAGTGATATAGCAAACCCGTCCAATAAAATAAGGTATATCATCTGTGATATGGAACTCTTTTAACAGTTTTCTCCAGACATCATGTACCACCCTAAAAGAAACCTTTCCTTCCATGACACGATAAATGGTCATTTTCCCTTTGTATGCAAGTCTTTTTGCCAGAGCAGAAGGAGACGGAGCAAATATTCTATTCTCTATCAAACATTGTAGTATTTCAAGTTCGTCATTCATAAAACAGTATCATTTTAGGGTGATTTTGAGACTTTCTTATCTTCTCCATAAAAAACGTTCTCAAAATCCTTTTATAAGAAAACATATAACTTTATGTTTGCATCAAACAATTGGTAAAGGTAAAAAAATACTCAAATAAGAGCGTCATGTTCAAAACAAAAATGTATATTTGCAACATCTGGTTAGAGAAATGACCGGTGTAGTGAAAGCGTTTTTGCCACACATCCTGAAAAACGAAATCGCCAATTTCAAAATCAGAAGGATTACGGACATGACGCTCATCTGTTTTGTATATGTTGTTTAGCTTGTGCTATATCTTCATACCAGAACGGCGTGAGAGTATTGTTTTTATTCATTTCTGATTAGGCGTTTGGCGATGCCTGTTTTTCGATGAATAGCAGACAAGTCCTCACGCCTTTGCTTTTATACGAATCTAATGCTGAATTCCGGGGACTTATAAGCGTATAATAGTTGATATATTATGGCTTTACAATCACTTACCTCTATCTTTAAAAGCAATCAGTCGGTGTTAGGAACAAAGTTACAAGGATTAAAATTACCTTCTGATTCTTCACGCATTCAGGGTATTATCAATGATTATCTGAATGAAATGTTTAACAATGAGGGAGATTTTAGACAGGGGCTTACACAGTCAGAAGATTATATACTACAAGCTGCCCTTTCTTTGTTAAATGCTCAGCAGTCTATTACAAAAGAAATAACTCCGGATATTATTCTTCAAGAACCTAAGCCTAAAACACAATCACCAATAATTCAAACAGGCTTGAAGAAAGAACAATATCCCGTGACCTTGACTGGTACTGCCATAGGTGGCGGAATTGGCGGTATATTACTGGGTACATGGGGAGCAGTATTCGGAGCAATAGCAGGTACGGCGATTGTATTATATTATGCCTCTTCTGGATCGCAATCTATTTCTAAGATGCTTCCTGAGACCCTTGAAAAAACTAAAGTAGTACAGTCTCAACTGAATGTTGACTTGTTTCTCTCCATTATAAAAAGCATTTGTGAGAGCGTTGACTCTTTGATTGATACATTCAGAGCACAAATTAATAAAGTGGTATATAAATATGAAAACCAGGAGAAACCGACATTGGAAAAAGAATACCGTTTTTTACTGGAAAGCGTGCAATCCTTGATCGGGTATAAACGTGCCCATAACGAAGATGAAAAATTCTTGCGAAAAATTCAAGAACGCATTGAAGATATAGCAGAGGTACTGGATAATTATAATTTGACTGTTGAGGAGTATACAGAAGAACATAAAAACTGGTTTGATCTAATAGAAAATCCTAATACAACAAAACTTACCCAAGTATTGCCTGCTATTGTAAAAGAGAATAATGTTGTATTGAAAGGAAGAATTTTTATACCGGAAATTTTAAAATAAATATGGAAACTTATGTACAATGCCCTTATTTAATGACAATTGTGGACTACTACTTGATGTTAATCAGAACGATATCTGTATCGGAGATTTATTAATAAAATCAAATAAAAAAGATCAGGAGATATAATAATGAATACTTCAAATCAAAATATAAGAACGCACATCCTGCAAATGATAAAACAATGTTCTTCTTTTTCAAATTTAGAAGAAAGTAATAGTGTGGGATATGCTGGATTGAATCAGGATGAACTCAAAGAATTATTATACGAGACTTTTCATTCCCACTGCGGATTGGATAAAGTGGAATTTTTATCTTCAACCCCTATTAGCCAAGTAATAAATATAATAATTAGGAAAATGCCTGTTGGCATAATTAATGGTAGAACATATCAAATTTCTGATGAAACCAGTTGTTCTTATTCACAATCATGTGATTTTTCTGAACCAGCCAGTTCTTTTTCCACTTCCACTACGGACAACAACATAAATATGGATAAAAGACAAATTGAATATATAGTCGGTATTGACTTGGGACATGGTGAAACTTCTGCAGCTATTTGCCCACTACAATGGGATACACCTGTTGAACAATTAGATCCAGCCAAAGACCTTGAGATGGGTGGAAATAAAAAAGTAATCCCTTCTGCCATTACGGTTTTGGATAGCGGAGCAGCCTATATCGGAGACTCGGCTTTTAATCCCGAAATTCTAAAACAGGCAAATGTCAATGTTTGTTTTAAAAAAGCTCCCAAGGATATAAATGGAAAAGCAGAAAAGTTGATGATACGCTATATGCAAGAAGTATATCGCCGTATTCGTGAAAACAATTCCGCCATGTTGACTGACAATAATCATCTGATCTATATTGCAACTCCTTCCGGCTGGGATAAAACCACACAGGATTTATACCTGCAAATGGCCAAACGGGCAGGGTTACCTATTGACGGACTGACTAAAGAATCCAGGGCCGCATTTGTCCGGGCCCATCATGATGTAACATCCGGAATAGGAAAAAGTGTAGAAAAAGGAGTGGTTGTATTTGATATGGGATCAAGTACCTTAGATTTCACCTATATGGGGGCGGACGGGAACATAATAGACCACGGCTATGATTGCGGAGCATCATTCATCGAAAAAACGATTTTTAAGGAATGCGAAGATAAATATCCTGTTATCCACCGCTTCGAAGACAGTTACCCCCGTTTAGTACCATTTCTTCTCTTCGAGGCGCGAAAGGTTAAGGAGCAGGTCTATTTTGACTCGTCTTTGAGAGTTAAAAAGACGATAAATTTTGAGGATTTCATTGATGACGAAGCCTTTGAAGACGACCGTTTCAAGATCATGTTTCAACCGGGAGAACTCAATTCCCTCCTGGAACAAACAGGCTATATAAAAGATATAGAGAACGCAGCTTATGATTTTGTTACTAACCATATCAATAACGCTCCCATTCATGGCGTTTTTTTAACCGGAGGAGCATCACGAATGGACTTTATCAAACCGCTTGTGAGCAGGTGTTGGAACATACCGGAATCGCAAATATATAAAGACCAGGATCCTTCTTTGACAATTTCCCAGGGGGTAGCCGAAGTTGCCCGTATGGATTTACGGACAGAAGGAATAGACGATGGGTTGGAAGAAACGATAGACAGGCTTCAAAACAGTGATATTATTTATGATTCTTTCATGGAAAAATTTGCTTATGCCCTTTGGGACCGTATAACAGATGAAATAGGTGCTACAGCTACCGCATTTAAAGACTCGGAAGAAGACTATTCACTTTATGATTTACAAACTTCTATAACTGACAACGTTCAACAGGGAATAAAGGAAGTAACTCCTAATATCATTTCGTTTATGCAAGAAACAATATTGGAAAATACAGGCGAGATACAACGAAAAGTGGAAAATATCATTGCTCATTACTCGAATCAGGGAATAAATATTCCCAGACCAAATCTGAATATCAGAACATTTGATGCCGGTAATATTAACTTAAATGATATTTTAAATTCTATTTCAGAAAAAATAGCTTCTGAAAGTACCAATTGGGCGGGTGCTATTACCGGAGCAGCTATTGGTGGAGCCATTGCCATCTTGTTGGGCGGACCTCTGGCATGGCTTGTGGGCGGAGCGACATTCCTCGGAGAGATATTTTTTGGCAAATCCGACGAAGAGAAGAAACAGGCAGCCATGCAAAAGAAGCTGGGACAGAAGGACAGGCTTAATGTTTACAATTCAATTAGTGAAGAATGGGAGAATATTCAAGAAAATATCCGCCAGTCAATTTATAAATCCATTTCACGAAACAAAGCAATAAAGCAATCTGTCAGTCAGACTACTTTTCAACTATTACAAGGCTATAAAGAAAGTTTAAAAAAGGCACGAATCTTAATTGATTAGGAATATGGAAAATCAAATGCAAACATTAGAACCGGCTGCTAAAGTATTAGCTGCCACAGCATTGTCCCAATCACTATCTTTTTGTACAGAGCGTAAATATTTGGAGAAGATTGGAGACAAAAGTTTGAATGACATCTTTTCATTGGAAGCGATTCCTAGTACATTGAGGGAAGAAGCAGCTTGGATTGAAATCAGACAAATAGGCAAACCACTGGAAGAGTCGGCTGAAAGTTGTTTTACTGCCATACAAAAGATTCTGTACTCATGCTTTTTACCCAAAGAGACACAATTATTATTTTTGATTGTGGGTAATGGAGTCGAAACTAAATTATATCTGGGACTACGTGCCACAGGAGAGAATATACATTCCAAAAGCATAGTCAAATACTTGAATGAGTTTATAAAAGGTACATGGCCGGGATTGCAGACTTTAATTATATCAGAAGCAGATGCAAACCTGGCAAGGTTTAAGAAAGATGTATCAAATGATATTTTCGAAAATATTTATGCCTTGACCGGAATTCCATCTATGGAAGGTCAATATAAAAACCTGTACCCGGCTACGATAGACAAACTCATGGCTGGAATGAGTAAAAGTAAACATTATGCGTATCTGGTTGTTGCAGACCCTATTGAGTCAAACGATGCCGATTTCATGCTTTATCAATGCAGAGAGATGAATGGTCAAGCGGAATCATTAAAATCCATGAATGTGACAGAAAGTTTATCCAGAGGGACATCCGATTCCCATTCGACTTCCAACAGTTATACACATGGAACAAGCGAAAGTGTTCAGAAGCGGGATTTCTCAAAACTTGGCAAACTGGCATTGAAAGCTACAGGATTAGGCCTGGCCGCATCCGTGTTTCCGGCAGCAGGATCTTTACTCGACGGATTGTCCGATGCAACCGGAGCATTGTTACCTACAGCTGCAAATATGCTGGGAGCAACTGTAGGTTTAGCAGGAATAGGCAATATATTAACAGGTACAGCACCAACAAGGTCAACAAGCACATCCGAATCAACTACAAAAGGAACTACAGATACTTACGGAACGAATGAAAGTCAATCTCAAAGTTTAAGTAGAAATATTGTAAACAAGCACATTGAGGCTGTATCAGAACATTTGTTCTATCATTCAAAACGATTGGAAACAGGAAAAGCTATCGGTTTGTGGAAAGTCGGAACGTATCTTATGGCAGAAAAGAGATCGGATATTCAAGGAGCTGCTTTACAATTACGTTCAATATTAAGCGGACAGGAATCTATTTTTGAACCAATTCGTGTACATGACATTTCCGGTATTTTGGATGAAGAGGACAGAAATAATGGAAAGACTTTACGTGAAATGAGTTTAGCCCATCTGAATGCACCTACTTTGATGATTAATACCCGAAAAGGGAAACGTTTCGACCATCCTTTAGGTGAGCACTATAAGGAATTAAAGACTGTGCTTACAACAAAAGAACTTTCTTATTTAATAAATTTTCCACTTCGCTCTGTTCCAGGGATTAGCGTGATAGACAGTTCACCGGAGTTTAGTTTGAATCAGCCTGAAATCAATCCTGATGAAAGAACAATTGATTTTGGGAAACTGTTGTATGGTGGTTCTGAAACTGAAATTTCTTATAAATTGCCAATAAATCTTCTCTCCAAACACATCTTGCTATCAGGCATTAATGGGACTGGAAAAACAAACACAGTGCAAGCCATATTGAACAACCTGTCTGACAATGTTCCTTTTTTAGTTATAGAACCTGCAAAAACCGAGTATGTGGATTGGGCTGTTGAATATAATAAACAACATCCTGATAATCCTATTTCTATTTTTATCCCCGGATGTAAGTCTTATAAAGATAAGAGAAGCCGAGAAGAAATACTACTAAAACAATTAAAAATTAATCCTTTTGAAATAGTTTGGCTGAATAAGGAGCAAGAGCCTAATGTCCTGACGCATATAGACAGGTTAAAATCAACATTTGCTGCGGCATTCCCTATGTATGATATACTACCTGTATTAATGGAAGATTTGATATACACTGTGTATCAGAACAAGACTACGGATTGGCTTAATGAAACTCCGGTTTATAACCAGACACTTTCTCCTACATTGAATAGTATGAGTTTGGCTGTAGATTCAGTAATAGGAAACCGCCAATACGAGGAGCGAGTGGAACGGAATATGAAAGCCTGTCTGAATACTCGTATAGACAGCTTGAAACGTGGTTGGAAAGGTGAAATGTTGAATACTGTCCATTCCACGTCTTGGCATGAGTTGTTTGAAAAACCTTGTATCATTAACCTTTCTTATGTAGGGGATGATGTGGACAAGTCTTTCTTTATGGCGTTGATACTGCAATTCCTTTATGAATATTGTACGGCGAAAGCAGAGATAGGACTGGTTGATTTTAATGATAATGGTTGTAAACATCTGACGGTAGTGGAAGAAGCCCATCGGGTTATGATGAAATGGGAAAACCCGGAATTGCCGCAATATAAGTCAGCCATGATGTTCAGCAATATGTTATCCGAAATTAGGGCTTATGGAGAAGGACTGTTATTGGTAGATCAAGTTCCTACACGTCTGATTCCTGATGCAATTAAGAATACCAATATAAAAATAACACATCGCTTGGTTGCTGAGGATGACTGTAAGGCTATTGGGGAATCCATGGGTATTAATAAAGAACAACGTATGATTATTCCCAAGCTAATGGTAGGACAATGTATTGTTTCTACATCTTTATCCCCAGATGAACATTGGATTAAAGTCAAAAAAGTCAAGTAAGAACATGATAGAAGAATTTAGTGAAATAAGAGAAATATCCAGCTCGGAAAGAATGGAAATTTCTGAAGGGCTGAATAAGTTGCAAACTGAATATCTGAAGGAGTTGAATATTCCTTCAGATGTTTGGAATGACATGTCAAAAGAAGCACAATCCCAACAATTAGGTTTTATCTTGGAGCGTTTTAATGAGATTGACACTTCTAAAAACGTTAACAGAGAAGCGATTTTCTCTGAAATATATTCTTCGGGAATAATGGAAACCTATAAACAGTTGGAAGCACCGCAAGATTATATACAGATTGAACAAATCTCCGATATGTTTTCCGAATGTGAAGAACTTAAATACGGGAATTGGCAAAATCTGGAATTATCAGAAAAAGCAGATGTGCTTAATCAGTTGGAAGCAAAGATTGCAGAAATAGAACATAGGCAACCATGCCCAATTAGAGTACAAGAAATGCCTTCACATTTGTTTGGAGGATTTAATCCAGAATCCAAAACTATTGATATAAATAAATCTTACATCGAACAATCTGGTTATGACCATAATATGTTCAGGGAAGTATTGGACACATTAGTCCATGAAGGACGGCACGCTTATCAAGATTATAATGTAAATGTTTGCGAAATACATCCTCGCCATAGCGAAGTTGCAAGTTGGACAGAGACAATGGAAGGTGGTAAATGGGGGTATCATGGTGATACAAGTACTGTACTCGGACAACGTTTGTATGAACAGCAATCTATTGAAATAGATGCACGTAACTTCGCTATGGACGTATTGGACAAGTTTGAACAAAAACAAATAGAATGATGGAAAAGGATTATATATATAATGTATTGTTGGAAAGAGGGTATAATACTTATACAGCCCGTTTGGTTGCCGAAGAATTGTTAAAATTGCAC
>OJMM01001331.1_pt1 | contig 14853 bp, 14 predicted proteins | sample 1597231 | NCBI WGS metagenome assembly OJMM01 (sample SAMEA2452128, study PRJEB22498) | human gut metagenome | reverse complement strand
GGGCATGTGGCTCCATCGTCCGTCAAATTGAGCACATGCCCCGCCTCATTGACCTTCTGCGCAAATGCCAACGACTTCCCGATGCCACTGGCATCCCAATCTCTGCAATACCGCTCGATAGCCTCCTGATGTCTGCACTTCAGTTCATGCTTATAGAGTTTCAATGCCTCCTTCTCAGCTCGCTCGGTGGTGTAGGTCATATAGCACTCGTGCGGCTCCTCCACACCATACACTCCGCTCGTCGATCCACGTCGGATAAACACCTCACGGAAGAAACTTCTTCCCTCCTTGTTATCCAAGCGGTTGACAGTGAATATCTTCTTGCAATCCACATCCGTCAATCCTAATATCGCCTTGATCTCGTCGAATCGCTCACGAAATTTGCTTTGGTCGAGCAGCATCACCACGTCGGAGTTGTTGATGATGGCTTCCTTCACGATGGGACTGCCGATGATGTCCTGTATCTCCTGTGTCACTACGCCCACGCTCGCCCAGAACTTTCGGGCTGTCTTGTATAGGTACTTGATGTACTCGGCCATCAGCGGCGAGGCGATGGCTTTCCATGCCTCCTCGATGACAAGGCACTTGCGGTTCTTCTTCAGGCGCATCTTCTGCAGGAACACGTCCATGATGATGAGCGTCACGATGGGGAAGAGCTGCTTGTTCTCCTTGATGGCATCCACCTCGAAGACGATGAAGGTCTCGTCGAACAAGGTGCTATCCACGTTCTCGTTGAGAATCTTGTCGTACTTGCCGCCACGGTAGAAGTTTTGGAGCATATAGGCGAAGTTGTCGCAGTCGATGGTGGTGATGTTGTTCTCGATGCAGATCTGGTCGAGACGCTCACAGGCGAACTCATAGAATGAGTCGAAGGAGAGGGTCTTCACGCTCAATGCCATGCGCCGTTCCTCCAGTCCCTTGATGAGTTTCTCCACCTTGTCGTGTATCTGCGTCAGCTCCGTGCCGCGCCGCTTCTCCATGGTGGAGAGGTTTTTTCTCAGTGTCTCCTTCTGTGAGGAAGGATAGGGCTGCACACCGTTGAAATAGAAATCGTAATACTCCGTCACCAACTGCTCCACGACACGGAACTCCAGTTCGGGTATCTGCGTCTCCGAGCCTTTCCATATCAGCAGTATCAGGTTCTTCAGGAAGTCTATCTTCTCAATGTTCAGCTCCCGCTTGCTGATGTTGAAGGGGTTCATGGTGATGGGCTTGTCCTCCGTATAGGCGATGTACTTGCCGCCCACATACTCGCAGAGTCCCTCATACGAGTTACCCGTATCGACCATGACGATGTCGGTGTTCTGCTCCCACAACTGACGCACCACGCTGTTCATGTGGAAGACTTTTCATATCTCCTAACACACTGAGTCACAGCACTATCTTGAAAACAACAAATTCAAAACGGTACAAATTTTGAACAAGGGAAAATCTATGGTTCAAGGCATTCGGCAAAGAGAAAAAACTATGACAGGGGCAAAAAGCAGTTTTAAGATTATTTATGAAAATATTTTGGGCAATTTTGGCTGATTGCTATCCAAAGAGCGCATTTTTGATGAATAGTCCCACCTTCATCAGCCATAAAGAGTGAGACAATCGAAAAAGAAAAGGAGGGGGTGAGAGAGCCTTCTTGGTGGCTTCAACATTGGGCGAAAATGGATGTCTTGTACCTCAGTTGTATCTCAGTCGACATATATAGCTGATAGACAATAGAGGTTAATAATTCGGCGGCAAGTTATCACATTTTATGCTCGCATGGTTTAGACTTTATCTTGCCCCGACAAAGTGCAAACATTGTTGGCTTTGCTTGTATGAACTAATGAATATATTTGTTTAACGATACTATTTTGCCTTGGAATGTTGCTATAGTCCATAAATTTTGCCTAATTCGCTAATTCTATTGAAAATTTTGCTCATAAGATAGCGACTATTCCAATTATAATATGTATATTTGCACAATAAATCCAGTCAGAATGAATATGGAATCAAACGAGAAACCCATTATCAACCGCATAAAAGTGGTTCTGGTGGAACAGAGAAGAACAAACAAATGGTTGGCAGACACTCTTGGAAAAGACTGCACAACAGTTTCAAAATGGTGTACCAATACGGCACAGCCCGGATTAGAAACTTTGGTAAAGATTGCAGAATGCCTGAATGTTGATGCCAGAGAATTGATTGTTCCTACAAAGAAATAACAACTGCGCTAAAAGAAAGATATATGGCAACATCAATAAATTTGTCAAAGATTACAAAAGTTGACCTTCGTGACTGCTGGCAGAATGAGGCAACAGATTTTACTCCTTGGCTTGCGACAGAGGAGAATATGTCTCTGCTTGCCGATGCTCTTGGAATGAACGAGCTTGAAGTGAAAGCACAGGAAGAACATGTTGGTCCTTTCCGTGCGGATATTCTCTGTGTAGATTCAGGGACAGACAAATTGGTGTTGATAGAAAACCAATTGGAGAAGACTGACCATAACCATTTAGGGCAGATTCTGACATATGCAGCAGGACTTGATGCTGTAACTATTATCTGGATTGCAGAACGCTTCACGGAAGAGCACAGAGCAGCCATCGACTGGTTGAACCGAATCACAGACAAAGAATTCAACTTCTTTGGCGTAGAAATAGGTCTGATAAAGATAGGCAGCAGTCCTGCCGCTCCCATATTCAATGTCATAGCCAAGCCTAACGGCTGGTCAAAAGATGTCCGTACCTCGTCCAGTCAGACTTCAAATGAGAATCGGACAGATGCGGAATTGTCAAGATATGAATTCTGGTCTGCTTTCTGCGAGTATATGGCTAACAATCCATCCAAGAAGTTCCGCACGCAATCCCCTTCTTACAGTCACTGGATGAATATAGCCATTGGTCGATCCAATTTCCAGATTTGCCTTCTTCTTAATTCAAGAGAGCAGAAGATAACTGTGCAGTTGTATATAGGCGATGACATTGACAAGAAGAACTTTGATGCTTTACTTGCATACAAGGATGAAGCAGAAACAGCAATTGGCGAAACATTGGACTGGAGGCGACTGGATGGAAAGAAGACATCAACCGTCGATTTGTATAAGAAATGTGATTTTACGAAGAAGTCATCCCAAGCAGAACTGTTTGAATGGCTGAAAGAATACACAGAACGATTCGTTACTTTCTTCAAGCCCATCATAAAGAAACTATAATGGATTTCTTTTTATCATAGAACTTCCTATAATAAATGATTATGTGAAGATAATACTGTCAAGCACTATGAGTAAGAAAGATTTGACCGAAGAAGATATAAAGCTGCGTTATATCACACCTGCCATGAACAACGCAGGGTGGAAGAACGAACATATCAGAATGGAATACTACTTTACTGACGGTAGAGTTATATTCCAAGGTAAGGTACATGCACGCCAGACGGGAAAGAAAGCTGATTATCTCTTGTTTCATGCCGCCAACAAGCCCATTGCTATTGTCGAAGCGAAAGACAACAACAAGCCTCTTGGAGGAGGTATGCAACAGGCAATGGAATACGCTCAGATTCTTGACATTCCTTTTGCATACAGTTCTAATGGAGATGGTTTTCTGGAGCATGATTTCTTGACAGGGAAAGAAACCGAACTTACATTGGAACAGTTCCCGACTCCTGAGGAATTATATACACGGTTGGTCGATGCCAGGCAGTTGAGTGGTGAAGCCTTGAAGATTGTAGAGCAGCCTTTCTATTCTGACCCCTATACCTACGAGCCTCGATATTATCAGCGAATAGCTGTCGAACGCACCGTTGAGGCTATTGCCAAAGGCAAGGACAGAGTGCTGATAGTAATGGCAACAGGTACAGGAAAGACTATTACTGCTTTCCAAATCATACATCGTCTGAAAGCCTCTGGCACAAAGAAGAAAATTCTGTATCTTGCCGACCGTAACATTTTGATAGACCAAACTATGGTGCAGGACTTCAAACCCTTCAAAAAGGTCATGACCAAAGTACAAGGGGCAACCATAGATTCTGCCTATGAGGTGTATATGGCATTGTATCATCAATTGGTGTCTAATGAAGAAGGTGTGGAGGACCCCTTCAAGCAAGTTCAGCCAACATTCTTTGACCTTATCATTGTAGATGAGTGCCATCGAGGAAGTGCGAAAGATGACAGTGCATGGCGCAAGGTACTGGAGTATTTCAACTCTGCCACCCAGATTGGCATGACCGCTACACCCAAGGCTGAGACTGGAGCTAATAATCTTGATTATTTTGGTGAGCCAATATTTACCTATTCGCTTTTGCAAGGAATACAAGATGGTTTCCTCGCTCCTTACAGAGTGACCAACAGTTATATAAGCATAGACCTTCAGGGATTCAAACCTGATGATGATGAGAAAGACTTGCTGGGCAGAGATATAGCACAACGGTTATATGAACGCAAGGACATAGGTAGAGACATCGCTTTCACCAAACGGAGGGAGATCGTAGCAAAGCGTATCACCAAGATGTTGAAACAAATTGGCAGGATGACCAAGACCATCGTGTTCTGTACGGATATTGAAGAGGCAGAAGCCATGAGGAGCCTGTTGGTCAATTTGAATGCAGACTTGTGTAAAAAGGATGCACGCTACATCATGCGCATAACGGGTGATGATAATGTGGGGAAGAAACAGTTGGACAACTTCATAGATGTTGACCAACCTTACCCGACAGTTGTTACAACATCAGAACTGCTTGCTACGGGCGTGGACTGCAAGACCTGTGGGCTTATAGTCATTGACAAGGAAATAGGTTCTATGACGGAGTTTAAGCAAATCATTGGACGTGGCACCCGACTGAGAACTGACAAAGGGAAGTGGCATTTGGAGATATTGGATTTCCGCAATGCCACAGCGAAGTTCAAAGACCCGAAATTCGATGGCGACCCAGAACCTCCACAAGGAAAAAGAGGAAAACCATACACCATACCAGAAGAACCGTCAAGTGTTGTCTCAGAACCTCATGTCAAGTATCTTGTTGAGGGAGAGAAAATAGCAATAACTACTGAGATAGTCAGCATCCTCGGTGAAGATGGTAAAACCATGCGTACAGAAAGCATAACGGATTTCACACGCAAACAGATTAGGAAGCGTTATGCCACCTTGAACGACTTTGTCAAGAACTGGACAGAAGCTGAACGCAAGAAAGTCATTGTGGATGAGTTGAAGGACTATAGTGTTCTTGTGGATGCTGTCAGGGAAAAGAATCCCGCCTTGGCACATGCTGATATTTTCGATGTGATATGTCATGTGGCCTTCGACCAGCCACCAGTGACAAGGCGCGAAAGGGCTAACAATGTCAAGAAACGCAATTACTTTTCGAAATACGAAGGAAAGGCGCGTGAGGTATTGGAGGCTCTTCTCGACAAATATGCTGATTATGGTATCTTGAACCTTGAAGACTCTGATATTCTTGATACCGCTCCATTCAACAAGATTGGTAAACCGCAGAAAATCGTGAAATTGTTCGGCGGGCTGGATAAGTTTGAACAGGCTTTAAAAGAACTTGAAAACGAAATATATAAAGTAGCATAAAGAAATGGCAGTAAACAATATAGTAAAGCGTCTGCAAAATATCATGCGACAAGACGCTGGTATCAATGGCGATGCACAGCGCATAGAGCAGATGACATGGATGTTTTTTCTGAAGGTGTATGATACACAAGAGGAAACGTGGGAATATAAGGCAAGCAAAGAGCACAAGCCCTTTGAGTCCATCATCCCCGAAGAATTGCGCTGGCGCAATTGGGCTATAGATGAAAAAGACGGCAATGCGCTGACAGGCGATGCCTTGCTCACGTTTATAAACGACAAACTTTTTCCCACGCTGAAGGGACTTGAAGTGACTCGTGAGACCCCTCGCAGCAAGGCTATCGTCAAAGAGGTGTTCGAGGACTTGAACCAATATATGAAGAACGGCATTCTGTTACGTCAGGTCATCAATGTCATCAACGAGATTGAGTTTGACGATGCTGAAGACCGCCACATGTTTGGTGACATCTATGAAGGAATACTCAAAGACCTTCAGTCTGCCGGTAATGCAGGTGAGTTCTACACACCGCGAGCTTTGACGGATTTCATCATACAACAACTTAACCCAGTGCTTGGCGAAACCGTTGGTGACTTCACATCAGGTACAGGCGGCTTCCTCACTTCGGCATTAAACTATCTACAGAAACAGGTACAGACCACGGATGACGGGCGGCTCTACCAGCAGTCTGTCATCGGACAAGAGTGGAAGCCTCTCCCTTACCTTCTATCCATCACCAATCTGCTCCTTCACGATGTAGAAGCTCCGAATATCCGCCATTGCGATTCGTTGGGCACGAAGATGTCAGACTTCAAGGAAACGGACAAGGTCAACGTGATTGCCATGAATCCACCCTACGGAGGAAGCACCGATGCAGCAGCCAAAAGCAATTTCCCGATGGAGTTTCGTTCAAGCGAGACGGCAGACCTTTTCATGGTGCTTATCATGTACAGGCTGAAGCGTGACGGACGTGCGGCTGTCATAGTTCCTGACGGTTTCCTCTTTGGAATGGATGGGGCAAAACTTGCCATCAAGCAAAAGATGCTCCGTGAGTTCAATCTCCACACAATCATCCGTCTGCCAGGCAGCATCTTCTCACCTTATACCAGTATCGCCACCAATATTCTGTTCTTCAATAACGAACGAGCTGATGGAGCGGAAGAAGGATTTTCTACTGACAAAACATGGTTCTATCGCCTTGACATGCCAGAAGGCTACAAGCACTTCTCAAAAACCAAGTCGATGAGACTTGAACATTGCCTGCCCATCTGTGACTGGTGGAACGACCGCAAGGAAATCTCTTCCGATGAGTTGGGAGAGAAGTCCCGCTGCTTCTCTGCCAAAGAATTGTTCGACATGGATTGCAACTTCGACCAGTGCAAGTTCCCCAAGGAAGAGGAAGAGATACTTCCCCCTGCCGAACTCCTTGCCGACTACTTCAAGAAGCGCAAAGCTCTCGACCATGAGATAGACAAGACGCTGGCAGAGATACAGCGGATATTGGGAATTGAAATAACCAAGGAGTAGTTACCACTTAATTTGACGGACAATGAAAGATTTGACAGTTTCAAATATAGAACGCCAAAACGTACTCAACAACCGTTTTGCTGTTGACGAAATCCAAAAGCGACTTGAAATTTCAGGTATGCTTTTCGAAGGTGAGTATTGGTTGACTAAAAAAATGGTTGCTGATTTTTATGCTGTTGATGTATCTACTATAGATAGATACCTTGCGTCCAACAGCGATGAACTAAAGCATAACGGATATGTTTTATGTAAGGGTAAGTCGTTGAAAGAGTTTAAGTTGCAATTTGCTCACCTTATAAATGAGGCGAGCAAAACCACTCAGCTGGGGCTCTTTAATTTCAGGGCTTTCCTCAATATCGGCATGTTGCTTACGGAGAGTGAAAGAGCAAAAGCTTTGCGTAGCATGATTCTTGATTTAGTCATTGCAACGATACATGAAAAAACTGGTGGAGGCACAAAGTTTATCAACAGGAGGGATGTCAACTACATTCCTGCTGCAATAACAGAGGAAAATTACCGCAGAAATCTCACTTCGGCAATCAGCCAATATGTGCAAGGGCATCAAACTTACAAATATGCGCAAGTGACTGACCTGATTTATAAAGCGGTATTTAAGGAGAATGCTAAAGAGTATCGTGAGATACTACGCCTTGACAGTAAAGACAATGTGCGCCACACACTGTATGCGGAAGTTCTGTTGGTGATTTCATCTTTTGAGAATGGTGTAGGAGCAGCTATACAGGAACGATACAAGAAGAATGGTGAAATGAAGCTGACTATTGAGGAAGTTGAGCAGATTGTTGGTGAATTGGCAGAGCATCCGATGCAGAAGCCTTATCTCAATGACGCCAGAACCAAAATGGCTTCGCGCGATTTCAGTTTCCGTGATGCGTATCATGGAAATATTGCTGAATATCTTAAAGCTGTTACTCCAGAGGAATTTGAACGGTTCATCGGAGACCAATCGGTTGACTTCGACCATATCTTAGAGAGCAATAAAGATGTACTCAAACGCTTAAAACAGGCAGAGGATGAATAACGAAATACAATATATTAGCTACGAAGAATCATTGATGGTCTATCGTAAGATGATAGATGCCAGTGATGGAGGATTTGCTGGGGTTCGGGATGAAGGTGGCATACTTGCCACATTGGACTTCATCCAGAATGACATGTACTATCCGACCTTTGCGGAAAAGCTCTCTTATCTGGTCTTCAAGTTCTGCTCTGGGCATTATTTCAATGATGGGAACAAGCGCATTGCCTTAACCTTAGGAGCATATTTTCTCCATAAAAATGGTTACCCATGGGAGGCTTGCATATTCATGCGCCAGTTGGAAGCTATAGTTTATCATGTAGCTGCTTCGCATATTGATCAAGACCTTCTATTGCGAATAATGACAGCATTTATGTCTGGAAAAGATTATGATGAAGAATTGAAAATTGACATTGCCAATGCAATGAGTAATGGAGAGTTAGATATAAATGGTGAAGATTACAACAAAGAAGAATGACAATGAAGATAATTAAGAATATTCTGCTCATGCTCTGTTTGTGTTGGGGACTTACGGTCAATGCACAGACTGTCGGATATACATATAAGGCACTTGCAGCTGAAGGTTGCAATATGAAGTACAGTGTGGCGAAACAGGACACAATGTATTCCATCGTTGCGACAGTACGCTCAGACAGAATGAATTTCCTCAGTGAGCCAACAATGAAGATAAGGACATTCTCTGGAAAATACCTTGAATTAAAGGGGACTGTGATTGGTAATGGGAGCCAGTCAGCAGGTATTATCAGCGGCAACGTAGTAATACCTGTTACGGAGATAAGTTCTACCGCCCAGTTTCGGATTACTCCACAGCAATTTGAAATCTTGAATGAAGGTGTGGCAAAGATACGTCTGTCCATGACACCGATGAATCACGAGCGCACCTTTAAGAAAGACAAGATTGGAAAGAAACTCTATCAGTTCTACCAGAGGGAGAAGCAAAAGGATGAAAACTTCTAAATCAATTGGAACAGAATGAATGGCAAGCAATTAAAAAACAGCATACTGCAATGGTCTATACAGGGAAAACTTGTGCCCCAAGACCCTAATGACGAACCTGCAAGCGTATTGCTCGAAAGGATTCGTCAGGAGAAAGAACGCTTGATTAAAGAGAAAAAAATCAAGCGAGACAAGAACGCATCTATCATCTACCGTGGTGAGGACAATTCCTATTATGAGAAGGTTGTCCTTGCTGCATAACATACAGCATCATAATGGAACATTTAAACAGAAAATTACAACAGTTATTATTAGATAAAATTGCATTAGACAACAGTCTCATGATTTCACTTCCCAAGTCTATTCTGCAAGAGGCGATACAGGGCAAGTTAGTACCCCAAATACCAGAAGAAGGTACTGCCATGGAACTATTAGGCCAGATACAAATAGAGAAGCAGAAACTCGTGAAAGAAGGTAGGCTTAAGAAGTCCGCTTTGTCTGATTCTGTTATCTTTCGTGGTGACGATAACAAGTACTACGAGAATGAGGGTAACAACATAGTATGTATAGATGACGAAATTCCCTTTGAGATACCCTCCTCATGGCAGTGGGTTCGACTGGAGCATATTTGCAGTTATATTCAAAGAGGGAAATCACCCAAGTATTCTCCTATCAAACAGTACCCAGTAGTAGCACAAAAGTGTAATCAATGGACTGGATTCACAATTGAAAAGGCACAGTTCATAGACCCTGAAACGATAGGTGCATATACGAGAGAGAGATTCCTCGAAGATGGTGATTTAATGTGGAACTCGACAGGATTAGGTACATTGGGACGCATGGCAATATATTGGGAGGAACTCAACCCATATAAAGTCGCTGTGGCTGATAGCCATGTTACTGTCATACGACCTTTGAAATCTTTTGTTATGCCACAATATTTATACAGCTATTTTTCAAGTTATACAGTTCGGTCTGTAATAGAGGACAAAGCTGATGGTAGTACCAAACAGAAAGAGCTTGCGACTACCACAGTAAAAAAGTATCTTGTGCCCCTTCCCCCCTTTGCGGAACAGATAAGAATTGTTGAAAAGATTAAGGAAGTAACAAGTATTATGAGAGGATAAATAAGGAAGTCATTGAGATAGAGCTACCTTATGATTATCCAGATAGCTGGTGCATAGTACGATTAAAGGATGTTTGCCAACTCATCGATGGAGTAAAGATGACAGGGAAAGGAGTCTGTCTTGACGCAAAATATCTTCGTGGCAAATCGTCACCAGCATACCTTGATAAAGGGAGATTCGTTCATGATAACGACAGCATTATCCTTGTGGATGGCGAAAACTCAGGTGAAGTATTTACTGTACCAGAAGACGGATATATGGGAAGTACTTTCAAGCAGTTATGGCTAAGTACGGCAATGTACAAACCATATTTGTTGGCTTTTATCCTTTTCTACAAAGAGGCTCTACGAAATTCAAAAAGAGGTGCGGCAATACCACACCTCAATAAGGAATTATTCTACAATCTCCCAATAGGAATACCGCCCTATAAAGAACAAAAACGAATAGCACAGCGGATTGACGTATTATTTCAGTTGCTCAAATAGTCTTTCTATTTGGGCAACTATACGTTGCTGCTCTTTCAAAGGTGGTAATGGAATAATTGCCATTGACAATCGCTCTTTTCCGATATTATAGAAAGCTTGTCCTGACTTATTAGTGATAGACTTCATGTATTCCCCCATTGAAGGTGAGCCCAAAAGTGCAAGAAGATACTGTGAAAGCCAATCGTTACAAAGAAATGAGCGAAGAATAAAAACAAACCCTCCGACTGTTACATCATTCAAGTTATTTTGCACTCTCGCGGCTTTGCCAATATTCTCCAAACTTGTAACTGCTGGTGTCACTATGTCGTTCTGCCTCAATAATATACTTTCCTTAATTTTAGAGCATGGAAGGAACAAATCATCTGGTTTCATTACAAGCTCAAAGGGCAATATATTACCACCACGTAATACACGAACGCCTTTCTTCTCGGTACTTGCATCTTCCTTTTTGAAGGTCGCACCTGTAAAGATAGAACAAACATCTTTCAATCTACACCAAATCCAATTAGCAGGAATGTCAAAAAGTATACTGTCAGTTATATCATAAACATCTGAACCTACCTGCTCATAATACTTGTTATCGTCACCTTTGTAGATGGCAGAGCCTGTCAAAGCGGATTTCTTTAGTTTGCCTTCTTTCACGAGTTTCTGTTTCTCCAATTCTATCTGTTCAACCAAGTCTTGCGCAGTGCCTTCTTCAGCAAGTTGTGGTACAAGTTTGCCTTGGATTGCTTCTTGGAGGATTGACTTCTTGAGAAGAGATGATATTTCTTTATTGAGCGTTTGTATTCTCTCGTGGAAATTGCCATGCTTCTCAATCAAAGGAATCAATTCGTCTATCTTACTCACAATACATTGTTGCTCGTTGATAGGAGGCACTGCGACCAAATAAGGTCGAAAGTCTGATAAATTGACATGAGCAACCGTTGTTCCTGATGATTTATTAACAAGGTTTTGCTGTGAAGATGGTGAAAGTATATAATATGCCAAAAATTGCGGAAGAATACAATGAGTAATAGGTCTAACCAATACTGTTCTTTGTCCAAGACAGACCTTTTCATCATATATCACAGCGATGTTACCAGCAGGTGCTTCACGAGCAAAGATTAAATCATTTCTTTGAGGAACTGCACGAACATTTCGCTGATTATAAACCTTTTCGGACACCCTATGAACTCCCTTTAAGATTAATTTTCCAAAGCCTACATTGGGAGTTCTCACTAATGGGAATCCTTTACCCTCATCCTTCGCTGTCGAATGTGGGCAATCCTCTATCAGGTATGTGATATGTGTTAGCCTTGCCCAACTCCATGTTTCCGGTATCTCAAATGGTATCTCTTCATCAATACATTTCACCTCCCCAGTGGCGAGGAACTTCTCATAATAGGAACTCATAGAAATTGCTCAAATATATTGTATAGAGGGCAATGTCGCCCCAATAATACAATATAAATATGACAGAAAACACATTTGAAAATGTCTTGCGTCAAGCAAATATGGCGCAGAACACAATTACGGCATACCTTTATGCTGTAAAGGAGTTCAACTCAAAGTTCAAGGAGTTGAACAAAAAGAACCTGTTGGTCTATAAGACCTTCTTGATTGAAACGTATAAACCCAAGACGGTGAACCTACGTATTCAAGCCATCAACAAGTACCTCGACTTTATGGGGAAATCAAAGCTCCGCCTGAAATCGGTGAAGGTGCAGCAACGCACCTATTTGGAAAATGTCATCAGCAATGCTGATTACCTCTTCTTGAAGAAGAAACTGAAGCAGGAAGAGAACAAGGAGTGGTACTTCGTGGTGCGTTTCTTGGCTGCAACAGGAGCTCGTGTCAGTGAGCTTGTCCAAATTAAGGTTGAGCATGTGCAAGTGGGATATTATGACATCTATACCAAAGGCGGCAAGATACGCCGTATCTATATCCCGAAGACACTAAGAGAAGAAACTGCGGAATGGCTTAAAGGCTTGAAGCGTACGACAGGCTATTTGTTCTTGAACCGTTTCGGACAGCGTATCACTACCAGAGGCATATCACAGCAGTTGAAAAACTATGCCGTAAAATATGGACTTAACGAGAAAGTGGTATATCCACATTCCTTCCGTCATCGCTTTGCAAAGAATTTCTTGGAGAAGTTCAATGACATTTCTCTCCTTGCCGACTTGATGGGACACGAGAGTATTGAAACGACACGTATCTATCTGAGACGCAGTAGTACGGAACAACAGGAAATAGTGGACAAGATTATCACATGGTAGTCCATAAAAGGAATGGCTGTTGAATCAATTGGAGGCGTTATCTTTTCACTCCTCTATATTGGAGTGGTACATTGCCTACAATACCCTCCAACTCCCTGTCCACCTTGGATAGCTCCTCTTTGGACAAAGCATATATGCAGTCAATCGCCAGTCGGTTGGCTGCTATTTTTCTATGTGCGAGGATGGTCTCTTCGCCACCGATGGAGGGGCGGTTTGCACCGCTCGCCTCCAGATAGTCGTTTACTGCGTCACGCATGGTGAACTGTCTCATGCCTGTCTTTGCCCAGTAGATAAGGGCATCGGCAGCTGCTTTTCTTGTATTGCTGTATTCGTTGTCTGTCATAAATCTGATGTTTTTTTGCTAAAAAAGTTTGATACATATCCAAATGGTTATTTCAACCAAGATGATTGCCCAACTTACAAAGGCTATGCCGAACATCCAAGCATAGGTGCGACCGTTGAAGTATGCACCCTCCTCGATATTGCGGATTCGTTTGAGTTCTTTCTGCTGGTGAGCGAACAGTTCCTTTATCCGCTTCTCGTGCTCGTCAAGGGCTTGCTTGAAGGCAGAAATGGCGGTGTTGTTCCGCTCGTCCAACTGGGCAAGTCCTTCATCGTTGATGCCTACTTTGAGGTTGCTTTGCTCAGCCATTACTATGGCATGGCAGATTCCATCAACGATGTTGTCCGTGCTTCTGTGGGCAGCCATAAGTGCCACCTTCGCTGATTCCAGCCTCCGATAGGCATTACCCAGTTCTTCCTTTGCGTCATTGATAACTTTCTTGGCTGATTCTATCTCTTCCAGAGTCAGCTTGATTTCGTCCTTGCCACTCTCTATGTTCTCATCCTCCTGCATCTGATTGTACAGGTTAAGCACATCCTGTGTGGCGTCATTCTTGTTTCTTCCCATACCGTTGTTGTTTGAAAGTTATCGTTTCATGCCTCTCTTTATCGGCTTGCAGAGGATGTTTGCCTGCCTTGCGCAGCGTCTTGCCCAGTCACGGTCATCCTCGTCCTTGTCACGTCCCCAACCACTACCAGGACTGCCACCGCCACCACAGGACTCCGACATAGATGTGGCAGCATCGAGGTAGTCCATGAAGAGCAGCATAGCCACATTCAGAATGTCGCTGTGGCTTGCAGATCCATTCTTAGGGACTTCGATACAACTGTTCATCGTATCGTATGCAGTTCTCGGCATGACTATGTTGAAACGCTCGCCATCGACTTCAATAATCTTCCTCAATCTGGCAGGAGGGACAAGTTTGCCATCATAGGTTGTCCGAGACTGACCACTTGAAACTGCCGTATTTCTGCTGTCCAATGTAGTAGCGTTTGGAACAGGTGACGAAGGTCTTTGACCAACTGCAACAGGGGTTGTCTGTGGGTGCAGCTTACGGAAGGTATTACCGATTTTCGATGCGGTGAGATTTCTGCCTACACCCAGTTCAGATGCCTTGATGGATGTTCTTCCGAACTTGAAGCGATAGCCATGTACCCTGCCTTGACCAGTCTTGCCACGGATAAGCTCGATGTCATATCCCCTTGCCTTCAATCGGTCGGCATATTCATCCCAGTCAAAGAACGGCATTGAGCGCAGCACATCCATACATGCTTTGGTCACCTCTGCAATACGCTCCTGACGAATATCCATGGCATCCTTCCAGCCATGACGCTTATTGACTGCTTTCGCAGCCATCACCGCACGCTCACCGATGAACTTCACATCATTGAGATTACCTTCCATGTCGATGCGGTTCACCACCAGATGCAGGTGGGGAATACCACTCTTGGAGTCACGATGAAGGGCGGCAAAATACTGCGAGTTGGCTATGTTGGTCGGCTTGACCGAAGATGCAGCCTTACCCTTCTTCTTCCCGATGTGGTTCACCTTGGAGATGCCATCCATCTCACGGATGAAC
>OJMM01001324.1_pt1 | contig 14918 bp, 12 predicted proteins | sample 1597231 | NCBI WGS metagenome assembly OJMM01 (sample SAMEA2452128, study PRJEB22498) | human gut metagenome | reverse complement strand
AACTCCATGGTCAGTGCCGGAGCACCCACCATAACCAGAAACAACAGATAAAACAGTACAAAAATTCCGCCACCGTTTCTTCCGGCTACATACGGAAACTTCCACACATTGCCAATTCCGATCGCACATCCTGCCGATATCAGGATAAACCCCAGCCGCGACTTAAAATTCTCTCTTTTCAATTGTATTCTCCTTTACCTTCTCCTGCATATTCTACGTATTCTGCCGCATTCGCATGAATGTGCTTAATATCCTCCTCATTGACCGGACGGTATACACGCACCGGATTACCGAAGGCAACCGACCCCTCCGGCACTTCCTTTCCCTCCGGCACCAGTGTTCCTGCACCGATAATGCAGTTCTTCCCGATTCTCGCCCCATTCAGGAGAACCGCCCCCATACCGATAATACAGTCATCCTCCACCGTGCAGCCATGAACGATCGCCCCATGACCGATCGTAACGCCATTGCCGATCACGGTCGGAAAGCCATTGTCCACATGAACAACCGCATTGTCCTGAATGTTGCTTTCTTCTCCGATCGTGATCGGTGCCATATCACCGCGTACGACCGCATTGTACCAAACCGATGCAGCCTTTCCCATCGTCACATCGCCGGTTACAACACACCCCGGAAACAGATATGCCCCGTTCTCTGTTTCTGTCCATTTCATCACTCTTTGTTCTTTCATAATTACATCATTCCCCGTTAATTTTCCCATAAAAATAGTTTAGGCTAAGATTCCGTTTTCACGAAACCTTAGCCTGTCTATCATATCATTGATTCTATTGTCTGCGCAAGTCAAATCCCTAAAATTCTCTATTTTATCGGGGGATTTATCCTCTTATACCTGAATATCTTTATGTTTTTTCGAAATACTCATTGACAGATCATAAGATGTTTTCTGACCGTTAATATACAGCGAACCATACGGGTATGGATTCAGATCAGGAAAACGACTGACCTTCGGCACCATTGTGTATTTCTTTCCCAAATGACTAAGACGTACCAGATACCCCTTTGTACTATCCCTGCGTGCCCGCGGCAGACGGATCACAAGACGCTCTTTTCCGTCAAGCTGTGCCTGACTTACCTTTCTGCCATACAGCTTCTGTCTGCTCTGCAGAGAAATCACCTCAACCCGGTATTCTTTTCGTCCCGACGGTTTTTCTATTTTATTCTTCAATGCCTTTGCTTTCGTCAGACCTTTTTTGAGATTTTTACCCTGCTTTGAAAGATTCTTCTCTTTTACCTCAAAATTGATCGTGATCTTCTCTTTGTCGCCCGCTTCGATCCGCTGTCCCTGAAGGATCGTCTGCTCCATCACAACCCTGCGCTTAAACTGTCCTGTTTTCTTTTTATCGACGGTATTGACCGGCACGGAATCCGGGTAATTTCTACAGTGGTAGACAACATTCTCGCCCGTCTTTTCCTGTCCCTGCACCGTCTTTATCTGAAGCTGCATCGTAAGACCAAAACATAAAACACCAAATATCGCCATGCAGACGCCAAGTCTTTCCCGAATCCCGGCTCTGTTATGCTCAACGCCCCTGACATAACGGAAGCATCTCTCAATTCCATCTGCCATCAACAGCATATAAACTCCCATAAAGCAGACATTATATTTCCGGTTCGCCTCCCACAGAATAAAGAATAAAACCGCCCCCAGAAATGTCAGGGAAAATACAAAGGATATATCAAATTTCCGCTGCCTGATCTGCATCAGGACGCTGACCAGCAGAAAGAAAAATGTTGCCACACGAAACGCCTGCATAAACAGCAGATACCAGGTGTTGGAGTGTCCCATAAAATACGGATACAAACCCGGGAAATTACTGGCGTAGCCTGCCTTTCCGAAACAGTCATCATCTGACAGTGCCCATACTCCGTACATCTTCACTCCCGCCTGACGCAAAAGCCCCAGCGCACCCATTCCGGAAACTCTCTCCCTGATCCGCTCTACATCCGCTTTCTGCTTCTCTGCCTTCGTCGGATAACTCATGGTGTATGCCTCATCCGATCTCGAAAACTCTCCGCCGGACTGCTCGTTTAACCCCATCATGATCCAGTGTGTTACCGGAAATTGTCCGCTCAGCCTACTCCGGTCGATATGTCTGCCAACCAGCCCAAAGCAGCCCATAAAGCAGCATACAAACACGCCTGCCGCAAGCCCTGCCTTCACCAGACAGACGCGGGCGGAATCCTTTGTTTCCCCTTGAATAAAACGGATTACAAAATACATGCTGACCGCAATGATCGGAATGATCGTAGTCGGGCGCACCCAGTATCCCACTGCCATCAGCGTACCGAGACCTGCCCAGAGTTTATATTCTCTGCGCATATTTTCCCTGCGCTGATGAATCCGCAGACACAGATACAGGATCGCCATTACAAACGGAAATGAGATCGTATTGGTATACACGGTTGTCAGCCATACATACGTGGTCGGGCACAAAATAAACAATCCTAAAAGAACATTTGCAAAGGAAATCCCCTTAAAACGTCGTGCCGTCAGCCAGGATATAAAGACTCCGATATCGATCGATACCAGATTCAGTGCCACCGTTGGTCCCCACACCTTATGAATCCCTAAAAAGGAAAGCAGTTTATAATAATAGTAGAAAAGAACGACAATAAAATGATTGTTCGGATATCTCTGAAAATACATATCCTGCATGTTCATCTGTCCATGCTGTTTCTGCACCATCAGCAAGGCTTCATTCTGCACTCTGGCAGGATCACTGATCGCCATCGGATGAGACACAAACATCAGAAATCCGATCTGAAACAGCACAAGTGCCGTAAACAAAATGACCGCCACACGTTTACCGCTCTTTAGAAATATCCGGTACGCTGCCACAAAGCCGGCAGATATCAGAACCGTCATCAATAACATTGCCTGTGTCATTCCAACCGCATGCCCTTTGGAAAACATCTCACCATATATCATCATAGCAGATGCTGACATCACCAGAAGAATCATACCGATCCCGGCTGTCATTCCCTGACAGAACCGGCAGAACGCATCCGTTATTCTCTTCATAAAAATCCTCCGTCCTTTCTCCCTCTGCGATTTCAACGCTGCAGATGCAATATGAAAACGCACCTGCTATCAATAGCTTCCCCATCTGCCAACTAATATACCAGAAAAAAGAAAAAGAAATCTCAAGATTCCCTTAAGATTTCTTTTTCATTTTCTAAATATTATATGAACTTGACCGTTTCCAAAGGATTGCAGATATCACCGCTGTCACCAGCTCGGCGATCCAAAAAGCATGCCAGACACCGGTCGGACCGATCAGACGGCTTAACAAAAACGCCATCGGAATGATCACCACGATATAGCGGCAGAGAGAAATGATCAACGACGGAATCCCTTTTCCGATTCCCTCCAGTGCCCCGGAAGCAACTACTGACACTGATGAAACGATAAAGCCGGCACTGATGATCCGAAGTGCTGTCTCACCTACTCGGATCGTCTCCGGCACATCCGTAAACATTCCCATCAGCACTCCCGGCACCGTCAGACACAAAAGTGTGCCAACCGCCATGATTACAACGCTCATAAGCAGTACCACACGGAATATCTTCTGAACTCTTTTGTATTCCTTCGCGCCGTAATTAAATCCGATCAGCGGACGCATTCCCTGAATAATACCATTCACCGACAGATACAAGAAAGTCTGCAGCTTATAATAAATGCCCAGCACAAAAATATAGCTTCCCGCAAATGCCGCAAGGATTGCATTCAGTGCTGAGATCAGAAGTGACGGCAATGCCAGATTCAATGTTCCCGGTATGCCGATGGAATACAGCTTACCAACAATATACTTATCCGGCTTGATATCAGATATACGGGTCCGGACACGGATCGGACATACCAGATACAGCACCAGATAAATGATCAGCGGCAGAAGCTGTCCGATTCCTGTCGCAAGCGCCGCCCCCTCAATTCCCATCTTCGGAAACGGTCCGATTCCAAAGATCAGTACCGGATCCAGAATAATATTGGCAATGCAGCCACACATTAGACTTGTCATTGTGACTTTCATCTTACCAACCGCCTGATAAATCTTCTCAAATGCCATTGCAAACATGATCACCGGAGCAAACAAAAAGGCGATTCGCGAATAACGGATGCCGTAGGAAAGCACTTCCTCTGACGACGTAAACACCCTCAAAAATGACGGCATCACCGCAATACTTCCCGCCGTCATAATAACGGAATGGACTGCCGCACAGACAAGTCCCTGCGTTGCCGCCTTATCTGCCTTTTCTTCATTGCCCTCACCCAGATAAAGTGCGATCACCGCATTGATTCCGACGCCAAAACCGATTCCCACTGCATTAATAAAATTCTGCACCGGAAACACCAAAGACAGTGCTGTCATGGCATCCTCACTGATCTTCGCCACAAAAAAGCTGTCCACAATATTGTACAGCGAATTTACCATCATCGAAATAACCATAGGAAGTGCCATCGACAGAAGAAGAGGCACCACCGGTCTTTCTTTCATATAATTTTCATTCATTTTAATTCCCAATCTGTTTATTTATTCTGTTATTTCACATTATGTTTTATTTAACTGTTTTCTGTTCACATTCAAGCTTATTTATCCCCACGAAAGATCCACCGATGCTGGATCTGATAGCTGATCAGGAAATTCATGCTTCATCCTTTCACCTCCTGTGGTCGTTTCTCCTTCGTAACTAAATCATGATGTTTCCTGCGAAGCCACAAGATAAAGAAAAGATAGTCGATAATTCCTGCCAGACTTAAAATCATTCCCTGCATCACATACGGATACTTCAACCGGATCACCGTCACACCGTGGCGCACCACTGTCAGTGCATGCTCACTTAACAGCTTTTGCTTACTGTGGAAAATATCATGGTATGCCAGTGACGTATTCACATTATCCCTCGGTGACTCGATCCGTATCTCGTCAGAACGATATGTGATCTTTAGCGGCACGATCGTTCTGTCCGGCAGAGAGTTGAGCTGATCTCCCATCAGCCGGTCCATATATGCACCGACATTTTCATCCTTTGTCAGGAAATAATGATACGACAGATTCAAACCGATAAACACGATATTATCGTTATATACTGTCCCTGCAAAGTCCACACGCACGCCTGAATCATACAGATAACCATCCGCCTGATCCAATCCGTTAAAATATACCGTCTTCCACTGTGCGTTTTCTTTATCAAACAGCAGCGAATCCAGCTCTCCCCGAGCGGTATAAAGAATCGGATAGCCGTTTTCAAAATAAATATCCTGACAACTCACACCGAGAAAGTCCCGTTCCTTCGTATGTGCATCCTGCGGAATACCATCTCCGCTGATGATAATCTTCACTCCGGCATTACTTAACCTTTTCACCAGCTTCTCAGCCTTCGTTTTATCACTGTACGAAAAACCGGACAGATAGATCACCTTGTATCCTGAAAGCTCCGCAAAGGTATAGTCATCCAGATTCGCCGAATCTCCTCTTGTAATATCCGGATAGCTGTAGGTCAGCGATGCCGCCGCATTGCCGATCGCCAGTCCGTCATATTTGCAGACTGTCCCAAAAACGGTACTGATCTCCCGGTGATATAACAGAAAGCTGTCATTATACTGTACCCGCGTAAATTCCTGCTCCTTCGCCGCATTTGTGACGTCGGGGATATCCTTGCTTTCATTTTTCAGTTCACTGATCTTTATCAACACCGTATCATTGCCAAGCTCCAGCGCCCGGTCAAACAGGTACGGATAAAACCCTCTTTCCGCCGCCTCATTGAGTTCTACAATATTGACTGCGGTAGCCGCTGACTGCCAGCCTGCACCATATGTCCCCTGCGTCTGCTCCTCATCATAGTCTGTCAGAAGATATGGTGCCATCGCGCCGAGGCTGCTGCCATCCATCAGTGCCACTCTCTGCTTCGTAATACTTCTTGCCTTTGTGATGAGACTTGCATCTGCACTAAGCTGCATATTCTCCTTTGCGGTTCGTTCCCCGATTCCATGCCAGATAAGTCCATAGGACGGAATGCAGTCTAATACCAGCAGCACACAGCACAGGATCACAAATCCCCGCTTGAGCGAAGTCCACATCATAAAACTGTACAGGATCATGACGAGCGCGATTGAAATAAAACGAAGCATCCACAGATACTGACTGCCCGGCAGCTTGGAAAGCACCGCATACATAGATGTCGTCGTACATGCAAAGATCAGAAGTGCCGCCCAGAATCCGGTCATAGAACGTCTCTTACTGCAAAATGCACCAAACACGGCAACCGCAAATGCCGCAAAGCCGAAATAAAAATCGGTATTTCCTCTGGTGAGACGACGCAGGGGATTCAGCGAGATCACCGCATCCTGGAAAAATCCCTTCATGACCTGTGAACTGTCCGTCGATGTAATGCCCCCCTTCAAGGATGCATACAGCCATATCCCAATGATCATAAAGGGCAGAATAATGCTTACGATCACCGGAATGCACTTGCCGGTATGGTGATAAAGGATCCGGTATACAAGCAGAAACAAAAGCATCGCCAACGCGATCATACCGGCATACCCCACATGACAAAGTGCGATCCCCACGAACACCGGAACCGCCCTGATCAGACTGCGCCAGTTATTTTCAAACAGATATTCGCTCACAAAATAAATAAACAGCGGCAGCAAAACCATGGACAGGGAACGCGGAAGATTTCCCTCCACAAAAAGAGCGTACAGGTTATTGGGCATAAAAAACCACAATCCCCCCATAAACGCTCCCAATACAAGACGGTTCTTGCGGATGCCGATATAAAGCCATACCAGGGCTCCAAGATAAAAGACAAGGGATACAAAGACCAGGTACCCCTCCAGATCCACACCCCCGGCGATTGCCTGACAAAACGCCAGAAAATATACCGGCAGCGGTGCCCAATAGCGCATCATCTGCACACCGTTGTACCAGAACCGGTCATAAAGCGGATACCAGTTTCCCTGCCGGATCGCATGATACAACACGTCTCCCTTATAGACATGACACATCGTGTCCACACCTGTCGGATAATTTCCACCGATTCGGATCACATAGGCAATCGCTATGGCTGCCATCAGATAAAGCATGATCGTCATCGTGATTCCTGCCTGCTTCTTCACGGTACTCTCCTTTAATCAATAATACGGTCTAAAATGCCGTCAACCACCTGACTCATCTGTTCCTTCGAGCTTCTCCGAATGCTCTCCAGATATTCCGCCTCTCGCTCAAAGCTGATCACATAGCTTCTGGTCGGTGTCTCACTGCTCTCCATTTTCACAAGATGACCTCCCAGCTCCTTGACGATGCGCCGGATGTTATTCACAAAATAATCCGACATATTCTCCAGCGTCGGCACCATATGATCAAACGGATCGATCTCATTTAACACGCGGTTCTGATATTTATTAAAATATTCGTCGATTGCCTTTTCGTAGGCATCGAACTGTACGAATTTCTGGTCACTCATCAGTACATCCACCATAAACTCCCATGTATGCGGATGCACCTCTCCCTCTTTTCCGTTGATCACAATAAAATGATTGGCATTCAGATAAAATTTAAATTTGTATTCCCGAAATGTTGTGTTCGTCATCGTCCTGTTCCATCCTTTCTGCCAGCTTCTTTGTAAACCGCTCATATACCGTTATCAGTGCTTCCCCTTCGCCGGTATATGTCTCACTCTGCAGCACCTTGCACTCACCTGCCTGCGCACTCACTGCCTCGATTCCCTTTATTACCTCACATTCCTCATACTGCAGGAACAAAAGCACGATCTCCTGATCCGATGAGTTCTCAAACCGGATCACCTTTTCATCCAGCAAAATCTGCGCCTGATTCAGGAAATGCTTCCGCTCCTCCTTTGATGCAAATCCCAGCTCCACAAAGGTAAGCGGCGCCGTCTTTCTTTCGGCAAGCTTATCCACAAACATTTCAAGCATCGGCAGACGGAAAATGCTCCATCTTGTATGATAACTGTCCATCTCGCGGATCGTCTCTGTCTGCTCCTCCAGCACCTTATTCAGACTCGTAATATGCTTCTCCAGCTTACGGATCCTGCGGTCACGAAGATCAACAACATTTGCAAAGATCATTGCCACCAAGAGCAGCATGCCAAGCAGGATCGCGCCAAACACATAAAGACCGATCTTGGAGGACAAAAATACATTGTTATCCAGTATCACGGTATCATTGGTCAGCAGACAAATCTTATACTGCGCACCGTTATATTCAAAGATCACACCGGATGCCACATAGCGGTCTCCATCCAACGTGATCATCTGATGAACCACCCGGTTTACCGCAAGCTTCTTTAAGAAATGCGCTGCACTGTCCGAGGTAAAAAATGTCTCCGTCGTCAATCCCTTATACCGGTTTGTCTCCGTAATATCTTTCACGAACAAAAGTGCCTGATCCTTCGTCAGCGTCCAGTACTTCCTGCCGGACGTATCCAGAGAGCCGAGGATATTCTGAACGATCTCCTCGTCACTGCGATCCTCCAGCAGGTTGATCTGATCCAGCACAAGCTGTACATACGCATCCTGCTGTTCCGCATAGATTGCCAGTGTACTCCGCTCATACTCCTGCGCCTGATGAACGCCCAGCACCCCCATTCCGGTTGCTGCCACAACGATCAGCACGGAAATCACTTTTATATTGGTGATCCATTTCCAAAACTTTGTCTTTATCACGATTTACTCCTCATTATTCACAAAATCCCTGATCCTGCCAAGAAAATGACCCACTACACTGAAATCCTTCGCCACAGTCTGTACAAAACTCTCCTTTTCCTGTGTGAAATTTCTTGTCTTCCATGCACTGTCCGTATTGATGCTGTTGATCACACCGGCAAAACGGATAAAAAACACCATCAGATTAAAAATCGGAAGAACAGGGATCACATACCACTGCTTCGCATAATACTTCCGGATCTCCTTAAAATTCTTCAGAAAGCCTACCGTCGAAATATAATAAAATACACCGATCAGCACATAAAGTCCATACAGAAAAAGTGTCGAATATCCAATCTGCGCAAACGAATAATTCATACACAAAAGACAGATCAGCGCCAGATACCAGATCATTCTCGGAAACGCAAAGGTATGGTCATACAGAAGCGTCCGCACACCGACATTCGTAAGCATATTGCGTGCCTTTAACTTGTCCTTCAAAAACAGATGAGAAACCTCCAGACTTCCTCTCTGCCACCGCTGACGCTGCGTATAAAGCTTATCCATGTCCTCGATCGGATCCACGAAGAAAATCGCATCCTCGCAGATTCCGACTTTGGTTTTCTGCAGATATTTCATCTGGAATGTGATCTGTGTGTCCTCACAGATCGTATCCGTGTTATAAAGCTGCGACTTTAATACTGCCGATTTGCGGAATGCCGAAAATGCACCGGAAAGTGTATATACCGCATTTACCTCCGCCGAGTAATTCCGCCCGGCAAGAAACGCCTGTGCATACTCCATAAACTCACCTTACGGAGAATACGCGGCAGCACCGGAGGATACGCCTGCACCTGCTTTGGATCGGTAAGAATGACTCCTGTCATACACTCGATCGTCTGATCCGCCTCAAAACGATACACCATATTGCGCAGCGCCGACCGTTCCAACAGACCATCACTGTCAATATGAATAATATATTTGCCCTCGCTGTTAAACAGCGCCATATTGAGTGCCTTCGACTTTCCCTGCTTCGCATTCAGCCACTGCATCTGAAGCTGTGGATACTTCTGCTGACAGTCACAAAACACCTGAAAGCTGTCATCCTGCCCCTGATTATTCACCAGAAAGATACGAATCCTCTCATCCGGATAATCGCTCTCATCAATGGAACGGATACACTGCTCCAGCGTATCCATCGAATTATAGATCGGAATGATCAGAGAAATCTCCGGATCAATCGCCGGCTTTATGATCTCTTTATGAAATATATGCTTCTTGATCAGGACAAACACACTTCCAAGAGAAGGTACGATCTCCATCATCACCGGAATGATGATCCATGCCGCCCAGAATAAAAATGAATTGCAGAATCTATTTATCAGTTCCATACGTAAAGCCACCTACCTTCTGGCGTATGATCTGGGTCTTGGTAAATACAAAGAAGTACAATAAAACGGACAGTGCGTAAAACAGGATACGTCCCACAAAGGTATGTGCCACATAATAGGATGGCATGCCAAACACATAAATAATCACGCAGATTGCAATGATCCTCAGCGCATTTGCCAGAATAATATAAAACGTTCCAAGGATCCCTACCACGACTCTCTCATAAACGGTATATGCACGGAAAAATGCAAGAAGTGCCACAAATGCCATGATCTCCAATATGCCGGAGCACTCAAAGTCAATGAGAAGAGAAATGGCACCCGCTCTTGTATTGACAAAGATTACACCATACTTAAAGTACGACTGAAACATACCGGTCAGCTTGCCAAAGCCTCCCGCCAGTGCAGCGACAACCTGTGCCAGCGGCTGTGTACAGTACGGACGAAAAAAAATCATCAGCAGTACAAAAAGCCCACAGCTTCCCCATATAAAATGCCATGCCGGCAGCTCGCTTCTGCGGGTCACCCACAGAACGTAAAGCCACACGACAAATATGATCCATCCTAATATCGGTGTCATTTATACCACCTTCGCTCTCTTTCTCCGAAACCACAGTACCGCCAGCACTGAAAGTCCGCACAGAGAGATTCCCATCCAGGTACCGGTCGATGTACCGGCAATGGATACCCATTCATTACCAATATTAATGTATTTCGCCTGGATCATCTTAAGATCCGTCGGATCCAGATCAAAATGCTTCGCTAACTTCTCCAGATCAACCTCAAATTCCATCTCATCGGAGATTGACTTACCATCGGCTGTCTGTCGGACCGTCAGATACATTCTGCCATAGATCGGTGCATCATCATCGTTGATATTCGTTGCTGATGAGCCTGAGTTTAAATCCCACAGATAATACTCATACGTTCCCGCATCCAGATTATCGATCTTACACTCCTTATTGATATTGCCATCCTTATCGACCGTCACCAGACGAAGTCCCATGGTAGTCTCATCATTCTCATTCAGACGCAGCGCAAACGGCTGAAACTCCTTCTCGTTCATATGGAGCATAGAAAGAACATGACCATACAGTGTCGTTCCTTCCACATAAAGTGCCGCCTCGGCATCATTACCGGTTCCGCCGCTGGTTGAATACTGGATCAGCTGATGCGGATAATAATCCCAGTCGGAATATTTGCCATCGTAAACAATCTTGTTGAAGGTTTTGTCTGTCTCGGTATCCTCCTTCAGATTGGCAATATCATCGAGCAGCATATCGTCCCGCATATAATATCCGAAAGAAATCGTGTCCTTATACTGGCGCAGGGCAGATGCCGGGATGGCAATCTCATAACGCTTGTTGGAATAAGAAACCTTCGCTCCGTCAATCCCCTCGATATGATCCTTCCGGATCTGGAAAGTCGTATGTCTGCCGAGGTCGGTATAGATCGTATACTTACCGTTACCGTGCTCTCCGGCACCTGTCGCAGAACCATTCTCCTTCTCCTTCACATAGAGATACAGATAGTCCCCGTCAAATACGGCTGCCGTTTCCTCGATCCACCGGTCATCGATCTTCTTTTTGGAAATGCTGTCCCAGTCGGTAAAGGTTCCATCGATCGTAATGCCCTGATATACCGCTGCCGTCGGTGTCGGCTGCTCATGATCCTTCACATGCCTGATATCACTGCTCTTGACAGAGGTGCCACCGTAGGTGATCATATAATCATCCTCACTGAAAAAGGACTTCGGAATCGCAAACTCGATCTCGTACTTGTTCGCTTCCTGGCTTGGCGCATATGCCTTCTTCACGCCGGTAATATCTCCGTACCAGGCGTTCTTGAACTCCTGCATCATATAAGTAAAACGGATCTGGGTATTGCTGCCGCCCTGACCGCTTGCATACTTAATATCAATATTCGTATTGCTAATCGGAAGGTAATACTCATTACCACCATTCTGCTGTACATAAAAATACACATAATCGTCATCCTGCATCACAGCCCACTTCGCCACGGCGCTGTCCGAAGAATTCTGCATATCCACGCCGGTCCACTCCTGCGGATCTCCGTCAATCGTAATCTGCGCTGCCTGCACCCGTACTGCCGGTGAAACCGCAAATGCCAGCAAAAGCACTGCCATGCCGATCCATGTACGGAACCGGTCTATTCTCATCCTCTCTCTTATCATCTCTATCACTTCCTCTTCTGTCTATACTATGCGTGTCATTCTTTTGTGAAATATATACAACAATATTTTTATATTTCTATCTGTTATATCGTCTGTTATACGAAAAATCATCCATTTGAAAAACTTCATTTTTCATATTCGAAGGAGCGTCCACACAGCAATCCGACGACTACCTGGTACCATTATCCGCATTCTTCGATCACTATGATCCTTTCTCCCTTCGCGTATATTATATTGTAATAATTCTCTGAATTATTATAGCAAAATCTTCATATTCGTCAACCGGAAAGGGATGACAAACGCAAGTAAACGGGCAATTTCTCACTTTTTACCAAGTATACCTCGGATCTGTGTCTATTTTATGTATATTCTGTTGCCATGATGTTTCCGATCCGGTTGTCTTTCTGTGCAAAAACATCTATAATCATCTATATTGTAAAGCATGACATATACCAAAAATATGCCAAAAGCCAGAAAGGAATGTCGGATTACCATGGAACAAATACTGATCGTTGAGGATGACCGCGGCTTAAACGCAGGTCTGTGCCGGGCATTAAAAGAACCCGGACGCAGGACTATCTCCTGCCAGAGTCTTCAGGCTGCCAGAGAACAGCTTATAACCGGCAGCGTGTCTCTGGTCCTGCTTGACATCTCACTGCCGGACGGCAATGGTCTTACGCTGCTCCGCGAGATCAAGGAACAGACACCGCAGATGCCTGTGATCCTTCTAACCGCAAATGACACGGACATGGACATTGTCGAAGGTCTGGAGCAGGGTGCCGATGACTATATCACAAAGCCATTTTCCCTTGCCGTGCTACGGGCGCGAGTCGGAACACAGCTGCGCTGTCATTCCACGACAGACACATCCTCTGTGTTTGTTCAAGGAGACTACTCGTTTGATTTTGCAAGGCTTCGCTTCACATTGAATGGCTCTGACGTCGAGCTTAGCCGCACCGAACAGAAGCTGTTATATCTGCTGACGTCCAACAGCGGTATCACACTGACACGCAATCAGCTCACCGACCGCATCTGGACGGACGGCAGTGAATTTGTAGACGACAACGCACTTTCCGTCACCGTCAAACGCCTTCGCGACAAGCTGCATGCCCAGTCCTGCATCCGGACTGTCTACGGAATCGGCTACCGCTGGGAGAATGGAGAATAAATGAACCTTTATATATTTGTTACAGCAGCCGCCGTGATCACCGCCACCGCTGTTGTTCTATGGAACAGACACAAGACAAAACGCACGATGGAGACGCTGGATCACATGCTGACTCTCGCGATAAACGGAGAATTTACCGAGGATACTTTTGACGAAAGCCTGTTATCCGCTCTGGAAACAAAATTCGCACACTATCTTTCCGCATCCGCTCTTTCAGCGCAGAATGTTGCCACCGAGAAAGACCGGATCAAAACCTTCATCGCCGACATTTCCCATCAGACCAAAACACCAATCGCCAATCTGCAGCTCTACGGTGAGCTTTTACTGGAAGAAAATCTCTCCGATTCTGCCAGAAACAGTGCTCAGGCGATCGAAGTTCAGACGAAAAAGCTGTGTTTTCTGATCGACTCTCTGGTCAAACTGTCCCGTCTGGAACATGGCATCATTGCGCTTTCCTGCAAAAAGCAGCCGATTATGCCCATGCTTTTCCAGCTTCAGGAGCAGTACATACCTGCCGCCACAGCCAAGGGGCTTTCCTTGACTGTCTGCGAAGCCGATGCCACGGTCTGCTTTGATCTGAAGTGGACAAGCGAAGCGATCGGCAATCTTTTGGACAATGCCATCAAATATACCTCCACCGGCGGCATTACTGTCTCCGTTTACACCTATGAGCTGTTTGCAAGGATCGATATCACGGATACCGGCATCGGCATAGACGAGGAGGAATTTCCTAAAATATTCCAGCGCTTCTACCGCTCCGGTCAGGTACAGGATGAAAGCGGCGTCGGCATCGGTCTGTATCTTTCCCGCGAAATCCTGTCCGGAGAGAATGGCTATATTAAGGTTTCCTCCGTCCCCGGCAAAGGCTCTGTTTTCTCTGTTTATCTTCCTCTCTCCTAACCCGGACGGCAATTCTTACAAAACCGTCATAATTTTTTCCTGCCTTGAAAGATTGCGGAAAGATTTGTATGTCATACTAAACGTGTTTACAGATCTACAAAGAAAGGAAATGAATCATGTCTATTTTACAAACAGAAAATCTCACCAAAATATACGGCGATGGGGAAAACGCCGTTCACGCTCTGCGCGGCATCAATCTGGCCGTGGAAAAGGGCGAATTTACCGCTATTGTCGGCACCTCCGGAAGCGGAAAGTCCACGCTGCTTCATATGCTCGGCGGACTGGATCGTCCCACAACCGGTAAAGTAATGGTCGACGGGAAGGATATTTTCTCGCTCTCCGAGGAGCGGCTTACGATCTTTCGCCGCCGCAAGATCGGCTTCGTTTTCCAGTCGTACAATCTGGTGCCTGTCTTAAATCTCTATGAAAATATCGTGCTTCCGCTGGAGCTGGACGGCAAAAAGATCGACCGCGAATATATTGATCAGATTGCAGAAACACTCGGACTCAAGGATCGTCTGGAAGCACTTCCGAATCAGCTTTCCGGTGGCCAGCAGCAGCGTGTTGCGATTGCAA
>OJMM01001318.1_pt1 | contig 14965 bp, 9 predicted proteins | sample 1597231 | NCBI WGS metagenome assembly OJMM01 (sample SAMEA2452128, study PRJEB22498) | human gut metagenome | reverse complement strand
TAATGGTTAGGATACAAGATTCTCAATCTTGGCATAGGGGTTCGATTCCCCTATCGACTACAAAAGTGTTTTCATGTATTAATTTAGATTGTTTAAGCTTGCATTTAGTTCTTTGTCAAAAGGCTACTGCAAGTTATTTTTTTATATATACGTACGAAGCCATATGAAACTATTATACACTGTCATCTCCCTTCTCTTTCTGTTTACCTATCCTGCCTGGGCGCAGCAGCACGAGATATTCAACCAGCGCATCAGAACCCTACAGGTTGTAGGCGGAACCAACTGGCTATCGCTCCCAGTCTCGTCACTGGGCGGAGAACCTATCCATATCGATTTTGACGACATGACGCACGATTATCATCGGTACAGGTACAAGATTGAACATTGTGATGCAAACTGGAACGTATCTTCTTCGCTCTTTGAAAGCGACTATATGAGAGGCTTCAACGGCAATCAGATGATTGAAGATGTAGAGCAATCCATCAACACCAATCATCCTTATACCCATTATCATCTGGCAATTCCCAATGCCGACTGCCAACTTACCATGAGTGGCAACTACAGACTGACGGTTTATGACGACAATGCGGAAAACGAGGAAGAAGGTAAAATGTTTACAGCCTGCTGGATGATTACAGAGCCTCAGCCATTGGTTAAACTGAAGTTAGAAGCTACTTCAACAACAGATATAGATATCCAGAAGGACCACCAGCAACTGAAAATGGAACTGGATCACAGCCAGCTGAGAATCACTCATCCCAACCAGCTGAACATCGTAGTGCTTCAGAACGGAAGATGGGACAATGCTGTCATCAACCCTAAACCCGACTACCTGAGTGCGGGCAAAATGAGTTGGCAGCATGTGAGAGCTCTGATTTTCGATGCGGGCAACGAATACAGAAAGTTTGAGTTTCTGGACACCGATCATCCAACCATGGGAATAGACGCTATAGATTGGGATGGAAGCGACTATCAGGTTAAGGTAATGACTGACAGCCCTCGCCCCAATTATGTTTACGATGAAGCTGCCAAAGGTTCGTTTTATATCCGCAACAGCGACAACGTAGAAAACAACAACACCTGCGAATATGCACAGATTCACTTTACCCTGAAAGCTCCAAAACTGCCAGGCGATGTTTATCTGAACGCAGATTGGACCTACGGCCGTTTCCTCCCCGAATATCGGATGGAATATGATGAAATGACGAAAACCTATCACGCACGTCTCTTCATGAAGCAAGGTTATTACAGTTATCAGTATCTCATGAAGATGGAGGACGGAAGCATCAGGCTGCTCCCATCAGAAGGAAATTTCTACCAGACCCAGAACAAATACAATGTACTGGTTTACTATCGGGCTCAGAGCGACCGCACCGACCGGCTGGTAGGATATGGAGAATTAAAATAAAGGAAGGAAATAAATGAGATTAAATGAAAAGGAGTTCTAGCATTTCAGAATGCCGGAACTCCTTTTCTATTTAATCCTAAAAGTGGAATTTCAGATCAACACCACATTGGAAAGGATTGCCACGCTGGGCAAAATACAGTTTCTTTCCTGTTGCTGCATTATCAACAGCAAAGGTATTGTAATTAGTATCTGTGAGGTTCCTACCCCAGATACTGATGCTCATCTTGCTGAAATCAATATCACAATGCGCACCCATCACGAAATACATCTTCTGGCTGTAGGTATTGGCATTATCCCAATATGTCTTACCCTGCGCATTCATGTTCAATCCGAAGGTAAACTGTCCTAAATGATAGTCAGCCATGGCTGCTATCGTATGCTGAGGAACATAAGGAACCTTCTTGTCCTTATAATTCACAGCCTTATCACCCTCACCATCAGTATATTCATCAAATACGGCGCGTGTAAAACCATAGTTTACACCCCAATCAAAAGCACCGTCGAAAGCCTGACCCTTGAGCGCGGCTTCAATACCACAACTGTGACTCTTACCTGCATTAACCATCATTCGGCCAAAGCCATAGGTTCCTGCCATCACAGAGAGTTGCTGATTGCGAACCTGCATATAGAAGGCACTCAAATCGAAATGAAGACGATGATCAAAAAGATTGAGATGCGTTCCAACCTCATAATTCCATGAGGTTTCCGGCTTAAAGGCAATAGTCTGGTTCACTCTATCATAATTTTCATCGGTATGAGGAACGTCGTAATCGCCTCGCATCGCCTTCTGACTATTAGCTTTCAGTTCGGTCTGCAAGATATCACTGAACATCTGGATATTATAACCGCCTGCACGATAGCCCTTGCTCACCGTGGCATAAACATTGCTACCCTGCTCATCAAGCTGGTAACTTAAGCCAAATTTTGGCAAGAGCTGGTTGTAATCATCACTCGTTTTGCGGTCGAGCATTGAACGCAAAGTACGAGTAGCCCCCTTGCCCATCACCTTAGCTGTCATCGCCATATAAGCATAAGTATCGTAATGAATACTTGTATGCATGAAATCGTAACGCAAACCAAGCGTTGCTTTCAGACGGGAAGAAAGATCAAACGTACTCTCGTGATAGAGACCCAAATTGCTCTGAGGAGTATGGAACAAACCCGGAGCTCCCATATCTACACTGACAGAAACTCCGCTAGCCATTGCCGGAGGCATTGCCTGCTGCATCTGACTCAGAATACCATTACTGATAGGCTTCGTCAATTCTGAACCGAATTTTACAGGACCATTTGTCTTCAACCACATATGGGAGAAGAATGCACCCTGGGTAAGATGCCAGAAACCGAAGAAAGGCTGACGACTCTTAAATGTGAACTCCTGAGTGATAGAATTCTGCAACTGATCTTGCTGCAAGCTCAAATAATCTCCAGGAAGATAATCCTGATCCATCTTCATATTGTCATCCAGGAACTGATAGCTGGTAGTAGAAGCAAAATCCCATTTCGCTCCTTCATGACGAAGATTGACACCCGAAAGCAGCATGTTGCGGCGATAAAGCCCAGGGAATGTAGTATTTGGCAATGCAGCCTTGCCACTGTTTAAATCCAACTGACCATAAGGAAATGCATGCTGATAGACAAATTGGTAATTGGCTAGCAAATCCATGCTCCATCCTCTATCAAAACGGAACTTAAGATTAAACTTACCGCCAGCCTCATCATAATTGTCGGCATAATCACTGGTTCCTGCACGATGGAAGAATCCCTTCTGTCCATCATAAAAAGCAGCTACCCCTAATGCGATACGAGGTGAAAGCTTCATATAATGAGCCGCTTCTACATTACGATAGAAATGAGAGCCCAATCCCAGATTAACGTAGGTGCCCTTGCTATCATAAGCATCGCGTGAATAGATGCGCACCAAACCACCTTCAGAATTCTGACCATAGAGTGTTCCCTGTGGACCACGGAGAATATCTATACGGCTGGTCTGATAATGGTGAAGATTGAAAGCAGCCTTGCTCAACACTGGAATTCCGTCAAGATAAATTCCTACAGCCGGACTGTTGATACGGCTTCCAATGCCGCGCACATACATGGCGTTGGTAAAACGCGAGCCATAATTGGGCATTACGAAGTTAGGAACATAGCAGGAAAGTTCACGCAAATCGCGAGAACCCAATCGCTGCATCTGATAAGAACCAAAAGAAGTGCTGCTGAGAGGCTGCTGACGAAGACGGAAATTCTCCTTAGGCTGCGAAACAACCACAACTTCATCAATGTCATAAACTCGGCTGCTATCAGCCAGCAAGCCGTTAGTTTCTGCAAACTTTTCACTCGTACCCAATGACAGGTCAGAGCAAGTAGCCCTTTCGTTATCCGCAGCACTAGCCTGCAACGCTACTGCTGCCAAACCAATGCATACGCACTTTTTACTATTAAATACTATTCTTTTCATAACGGGTGCAAAGGTACATATTTTTTCCTGCACCCCCTATCCTTATTTATGAGGAAACAGATAAACCCGTATGGCAAACCATATATAGGCTACGAGCAGTAAATAACCTATATAATATAAGGTAGTAACACTGAAAATGATGTAATCAATGGCGCAAACACCCACTAAGCCACCCAGATACAGAACTGCATCACCTGCCGGCAAACGGTGTTTCACCTCATCAACACAAGCCAGTCCTACTATCAGTATCGCCCAGACCGTAGCCAGGAAAAAGCCCAATATAGGTGGTACGGCAAAAGGATTGAGCGTAGGATGAAAATAAAAATGACGCCATACTTCTGGCAAAAACAACTGAATGGTTGCATAGAAGGTTGCTGATATCGAAACAATAAGCACCAACGCTGTAGGATATGGTGAATCAATATCATTGAAGTGAACCAGTTTACCATTACTATGAAAAATCTTACGAACTGTATAGGCTACGGCTATGAGAATAATGATAACCATGAAGATGAGTAAGTGAGTATTGCTGAAGGTCATAATGAACTCTGAAATAGGATCATCGGGCACAACCTTCGGCAGCAGACGGGACTCACGGGTCCAACCAAACTGATTATCTTCTGTTGCCAACTGCACCCAAACTGAATCTATGGAATCCTGAGGAACCATACGGATATCCGTAACCACCAGCAGGCAGTTCTTTCGGACGGCGAAGGAGTCGATAGGCAAATTGCTCAAAAATTCTTCAGGCTGTTGCGCTATCAATTCCAGGGAATCCTTGAATACCAGAAAATTGAATTTGTTGGTATAATGATGGGTAGTAGAAAACGAAATGGAATCGAGTTGTTTATTACTGTACTCTACCATAGCTGCATGCATCTGGTGATGAGCACGGCGATGATAACAACTGCTGAACATCAAGAGGATGCCCAGCATACAAAGAATCTGTATCGTCCATTTCTTTTTCATTTATTTTTCACTATATAAGTTCATCTGACATTCGTTGCACGCAAACTCCAGACGGAAGCGGCGGCCATCACCCAACTGCAGGAAGAGAGGCTCTCTCCAGGATGGTTTCTTGCCTCCACGCTTTACACAGTAGCCCAACGAATAGCGGATACAATGGCGGCACTGCATCAGGAGCGATTCTCCCTTTTCATTGGTATACTTAGGTTGCATACTTCGGTTTGCCTTGTCTTTTTCTATATTCTCATCATATTCTTCCTGGGTCTTAGCATCCCATGCAGAAGGAATATTCTTACCCAACTCAAATGCCGGAACTACTGGCGACAGACCATGAATCTGATAAAAATCTCTTGCATCATAGTTAGCTATATTATAGAGGTATCCCCATGTTCCGTATTCCGGCTGCCAAGTAAATTCCTCTTTCGTAAGTCGGTGTTCACCAGGCTGACTGAATCCAAAGCCATTGTTGAACAGGGTTCTATCCCATCCACCCCACAACGACTTATCAAGCTGTTTCTGATTTGCCTTGGTAAGTTCATCTATCAATTCACGCCGGATAGCAGTGAGAATACTGTTCGGAACGAAGTATGTCTCCATTCCCTTCAGAAGTTCTACCTGGTAAGCTTCGTAAATCGTATCGCCCAGTTTGCTCATCTGAGCCTTTATATTTTCGCCCTGCGGGCGTTTCGCCTTTTCGAGTTTCAACTCTTTAAACACCTCAGCCACCTGATAAATCAAGCCACCATCAACCTCTTTCGTCTTCATGATGTTGACAACAGCCTTTACCCCCTGTGGCTCTTCCCTGAACTCATTACCCATCACAGGCTCCATTTCTATGACAATATAGATTTTACGTTCAGCAGACTTACGGGCCAGCAAAGCCTCGAAAGCCCGATCGTTATTACGATAAAGAGCCATGCCCGGACGCAAATGTTCAGGCATTCCAAACGGATAGAGGCGATTGCCCTCTACTCTGTTCACACGAAAGCCTTCCAACTCACGGTCATCATTGATAAAACACAGTCCATCGCCATTTTTAAAACTGGCTACTGTAGCTACGTTGAAAGAAATGTTGCCACGTATCTCCTTAACCTTGCCCACAAACTCGCCGATAGCTTTCGGTGTATCGAAAGAAGCAATATCCGGCTGTCGCCCATTCAGGAAATAATGGGTAAAGCCACGATTGAAAGTCTTCTTCAGATTAGGTGTAAAATTATATTGAACATGTCCCACCGATGCACGGCGATACTTACGCGGTTCAGCTTTTACGATTGCATCGAGTTGACTGCTATAGGCAGCCACCACATTCTTGACGTAGTTGATATCTTTTAATCTTCCTTCTATCTTGAACGAAGTAGCTCCAGCATCAGCAAGATCCTTAAGATGATCAAGCTGACAAAGATCCTTGAGAGACAACAGATAACGCTGATGTTCAATCTCCTGACCATTGGAATCGAGCAGATCAAACTTCATACGACAGAACTGTGCACATTCTCCACGATTGGCAGAGCGCCCGAAACACTTCTCAGAAGCATAACATACACCCGAATAGCTTACGCAGAGCGCTCCATGTACAAAGACCTCTATTTCTCTATCAGGAATTGCCTGATGGATCGCCTTGATTTCATCGAGCGAAAGCTCACGAGCCAGAACAACACGTTTGAAACCTAACGTGGTAAGCCAATACGCCTTTTCTGGAGTTCTTACATCACACTGGGTACTGGAATGCAATTCTCTACTCCACAAATTCTGCGCCCTCACCTCAGTAAGCACACCCATATCCTGCAGCAAAAGTGCATCAACACCAATCTCATCAAGTTGCTGGATCATCTTAAGCGTATCCAACATCTCATCCTGATAGATGATAGTATTCACTGTAACATGAACCTTTGCTCCAAACTGATGAGCATAATCACACAACTGTCTGATATCTTCCAGCGAATTGCCTGCTGCTGCTCGTGCACCAAAACGAGGTGCACCAATATATACGGCATCTGCACCATGATCAATGGCAGCAATACCACATTCCAAGTTCTTGGCAGGCGCCAATAATTCTAATGTTTGCATAAGAAATCGATCTCGAAATCACCCGAGTCCTTCAAATTAACTGATTTCGTCAATATTGTAAGGAGTCTCCTGATAAACATAATAGTTGATCCAATTACTATAGAAGAGGTTGGCATGAGCACGCCATGTCACCAGAGGTTCTTCGTTCGGATCGTCATGATAATAATAATTTTTTGGCAGTTCTACATCATCACGCTTGCCCATATCACGCTTATATTCCTTATCCAGCGTGTTTGGCGCATACTCAAGATGACCCGTCACAAAGAATTCGCGGCCGTTTCTGGCCATCACAATGCTGACACCGCTTTCAGGCGATTCGGCAATGATGTCAAGTCCTGGCACTTTTTCAATATCCTCTCGTCTTACCTCCGTATGGCGACTATGAGGCATGCTAAAGACATCATCGAAACCACGGAAGATTGGCTGAGACAAATCGAGAGGCTTCTGCTTAAAAATACCAAACATCTTCTTCTCTAAAGGATACTTAGGAACACCATAGAAATGATAAAGACCAGCCTGGGCACCCCAGCAGATATAGAGAGTTGAAGTAACATGGGTACGGGCCCAATCAAAAATCTCTTTGATTTCAGGCCAATATTCTACCTCTTCATAAGCCATCGTTTCGATAGGAGCACCGGTAACTATCATTCCATCAAACTTCTGTTTGGAAAGTTCCTGGAAATCCTTGTAGAACATCATCATGTGCTCTATTGGAGTATTCTTTGGCGTGTGACTTTTCAACTTCATAAAATAAACCTCTAACTGAAGAGGAGTATTCGACAGAAGACGAACAAGATCTGTCTCTGTCGTAATCTTGAGGGGCATCAAATTGAGCACACAGATTTTCAACGGACGAATCTCCTGTTTATGCGCACGACTTTCGTCCATCACGAATATATTCTCATGCTTCAGCAGTTCGATAGCTGGAAGCTTATCTGGTAATCTTAACGGCATTTATTTTATTCCTTTCTTAAAATTTTTCTGCAAAGTTACACAATTTCAGCGAAGATAACGAAAGAAGAAACATTTTTTTGAGAAATATAAATAAATTAATGTGGAAAAGCAAAAGAAATCTTTCACGATGAAAAGGATTGTTAAAGATAAATGAGAATATTAAACCTATCATCACGTTTTTAATCAAAAACACATATCAGTTGCAACTTTATAGGCGACGCTTACGTCAAAGCTAAAAATGATGTATCCTATTAAGATTTGCAATTATGGAAAGTAAGAACATTAATCCACATTTAATCAGAACAGATGCAAAGAATTCTGTAAAAATGAAAACAAAAAGTAAAAAGAGTATGAACGCAAGTTTTAAAAACATGGCGGTAGCACTGTTCATCATGTCGGCTCCTATCGCTGTACAAGCTAAGCAATGGTCACTGCAGGATTGTATCAGTTACGCACTGGCTAACAACATTCAACTGCAGAAGACTCAACTCACAAAAGCTTCAGCTCAGGAGGACTATCTGCAATCAAAGTCAGCGCTTCTGCCATCGCTCTCTGCTAGCACTAACCAAAGTGTAAACTATACGCCTTGGGTTTCTGATGGAATCAGCGGAGAAGGTTTCAGCAAAGCTTCCATCGACAAGGTATATTACAATGGCAGCTATAGCGTGATGGGCAATTACACGATTTGGAACGGAAACAAAAACAGAAATCAGGTGAAACTGAACAAGCTGGCAAAGGAAGCGGCACAACTCGATTCGACAGCACAAGCCCTCAACCTGCAAGAACAGATAGCTCAACTTTACGTACAGATACTCTACTCTACAGAGGCTATCAACGTAAACAAAGAAAGTTATCAGTCGAGTGTTCAAAACGAAGAGCGTGGTAAGGAAATGGTAAAAATTGGCAAGATGAGCCAAGCAGACTTAGCACAACTTACAGCACAGAGAGCACAAGATGAGTTTAACATCGTGCAGGCTGAAAGCAACGTAAAGAACTACAAACGACAGCTGAAGGAACTCCTGCAGATTACCAGTGAAGAAGCTTTCGACATCGCTATTCCAAGCACAACTGACCAGATGGCTCTGGCCTCTATCCCAGGAATGAACAGTGTCTATACAGCTGCGCTTCAGAATCGCCCTGAGTTTTTGAGCTACCAAAACAAACTCGACCAGAACGATCTGAACATCAAGATTGCAAAGGCAGGAAAGTTGCCAACCATCAGCGCAAATGCAGGAGCTACGACCAGCACCACATCCATGAACAAAAACGGTTGGGGCAGTCAGATGAAAACCAACTTCAGCATGGGTGGTGGAATCGGTGTCAGTATTCCTCTCTTTGATAACCGACAGACCAAGACTTCTGTCAATAAAGCACTCATTCAGCGTGAAAGCATCTTGCTCGATATAAAGAATGAGCAAACTAAGCTCTACTCTACTATCGAAAACTATTGGTTGCAGGCTAATACAAACCAAAGCCAGTTTAAGGCTGCCAAAGTGAGCAGCGAGAGTGCCCAAACAAGCTACGATCTGTTAAGTGAGCAGTTTAAACTGGGATTAAAGAACATCGTAGAATTGAGAACTGGCAAAGATAATCTTCTGAAGGCTAAGCAGAACGAACTTCAGGCAAAGTATCTTACCATTCTGAATATCAACATGTTGAAATTCTACCAAAACGGCAGAATCTAAAGAGGAAGATTGGTATTAACATCCGAAAACATATTGCAAATCATTAATAGGTATACATACATTTTTATGAAAAAACTTAGAATCAGCAAAATCTGGATTGCCATGATTGTGGTAATCATCGTAGCTGTGGCAGCATGGCTGTTCTCTGGAAGTAAAAACGAAGAGCAAATAGACTTCAAGCAGGAAGCTGTAACCACACAAACATTGCAGAATAGTGTAACTGCAACCGGTACTATTGAAGCGGTAACTTCTGTAACGGTTGGTACACAGGTGAGTGGTATTGTAAACAAACTTTATGTTGATTACAATTCGCAGGTAAAAAAAGGTGAAGTCATAGCTGAGCTCGACAAAACCAACCTGATGAGCGAGTTGAATACTGCCAAAGCTAACCTGGCAAGTGCGCAAAGCAGTTTGAACTATCAGAATGCAAACATGAGCCGCTACCAGACCCTCTATAAGAAAGGTTTGGTAAGTGCTGACGATTATGAAAATGCGCTTCTCACCTATCGCCAGGCGAAAGAGCAAGTAGCTTCGGCCAAGGAAAATGTACAGAAAGCCCAAACCAACCTGAGCTATGCTACAATTACATCGCCAATAGATGGAACTGTCATATCAAAAAGCGTAGAGGAAGGACAGACCGTAGCAGCAAGCTTCAACACTCCAGAGCTCTTTACTATCGCTAAAGATCTGACCAACATGCAGGTGATTGCAAATGTTGACGAGGCAGATATAGGCGGTGTAAAAGAAGGCGACCGCGTTAATTTTACAGTAGATGCTTATCCTGACGATGTATTCCAGGGAACAGTAAAACAGGTTCGTCTGGAAGCTACCACAACAAACAATGTAGTCACTTACGAGGTTGTCATCTCTGCACCCAACGCAGATCTCAAGTTAAAACCAGGACTGACTGCAAATGTTACCATCTTTACACAAGAACGAGCTGGTATTCTTGCCGTTGCCAACAAAGCACTCCGCTTTACTCCAACCAAGGAAACTGTAGGAAAGAATATCAAGATTGTTGACTGCAAAGGAAAAAACAAAGTTTGGACTCTTGCTAACAATACCCTTACAGCTCATTCTGTAACCATCGGTCAGAGCGACGGTATACATACTGAAATTATCAAGGGTTTGAAGAAGGGACAGAAGATTGTAACTGAAATCATAGTTAATACCCCTGAAGAGAATGAGGAGCCTCAACAAAGTCAAGGTTTGATTAGCGGTCCTGGACCTAGAGGAAAGAAAAAATAAAAAATAAGAGTATGGCAAACGACAATATTCAAGCAAACAGCGAAAAGAAAGTTGTGATAGAACTCGACAATGTTCGTCGCGACTTTCTTGTGGGTGAGGAAACTGTCCACGCCCTAAAAGGTGTAAGCTTTAAAATATACGAAGGTGAGTTTGTTACCATCATGGGTAAATCAGGATCAGGTAAATCTACCCTGCTGAACCAGCTAGGTTGTCTCGATACCCCATCCAGTGGCGAATACTATCTGGATGGAGTAAGCGTACGAAAGATGTCACGTAATGATCGCGCCATTCTTAGAAACCGAAAGATTGGATTCATCTTCCAGAACTACAATCTTCTACCGAAGACTACAAGTGTAGAAAATGTAGAACTTCCACTGATGTACAACCCGAACGTAAGCGCAGAAGAACGAAAGCAACGTGCTATCGAATCGCTGAAAGCTGTTGGTTTAGGAGAACGCCTCTATCATAAGAGTAATCAGATGTCTGGAGGACAGATGCAGCGTGTAGCAATAGCTCGTGCGTTGGTCAACAACCCCGCTGTGATACTTGCTGATGAAGCAACGGGTAATCTCGACACCAGAACCAGTTTCGAGATTCTGGTACTCTTCCAGAAACTTTATGCTGAAGGAAGAACCATCATCTTCGTTACCCACAACCCAGACATTGCAAATTATTCGAGTCGTAATATCGAACTGCGTGATGGTCACATCATCAGCGACACCTATAACGAACATATTCTCTCGGCAGCCGAAGGTCTGGCAGCCTTGCCGGCCAACACGGACGAATAAGTTTTCAATGTTAACATTTAACATTACAACAAGTAAAATGAATTATCAGAATCTTTTCAAAATAGCCATCCGCGCCATTGCTGCCAACAAAATGCGCTCTTTCCTTACCGCACTTGGCATCATCATCGGTATTGCTGCGGTTATTACCATGCTTGCCATCGGACAAGGAAGTAAAGCCAGCATCAAGGCAAACATCGCAGAGATGGGATCAAACATGATTATGATTTCACCAGGTGCAGACATGCGTGGCGGTGTGAGACAGGATGCTTCGTCAATGGAGACGCTGAAGCAAGCCGACTATCAGAGCATCAAAGACGAATGTAATTATATCTCAGCTATTTCTCCTACTGTAAACAGTTCCGGACAGTGGATCTACGGAAACAACAACACCCAAAGTTCCATTTATGGTGTAAACCAAGACTATCTTTCCATCCGACAACTGAAAGTGGCAGATGGAGAAATGTTTACTGATACAGACATTAAGGCTGCATCTAAAGTTTGTATTTTGGGACAGACAGTAGTTGACTATCTTTTCCCTGATGGCAGTGATCCTATCGGTAAGGTTGTGCGATTTAACAGCATTCCATTCAGAGTAATCGGTGTCTTGAAGAAGAAAGGTTACAACAGTATGGGTATGGACCAGGATGATTTGGTACTTGCCCCCTATACAACAGTAATGAAGCGAATTATGGCACAAACCTATTTAGGAGGCATCGTCTGCTCAGCTATCACCGAAGAGGCTTCTCAACCTGCCCAAGATCAGATTACAGAAATATTGCGACGCAACCACAAATTGAAAGACGCAACAGATACTACTGAAGCAGATGAAGATGACTTCAATATCCGCTCTCAAGAGGAAATTTCAAGCATGATGAATTCTACCATGTCTACAATCACCATCCTGCTCGGATCCGTGGCAGGAATCTCGCTGCTGGTAGGCGGCATCGGAATCATGAACATCATGTATGTATCTGTAACAGAGCGCACCCGCGAAATAGGTCTTCGAATGAGTGTGGGCGCACGAGGTATTGATATTTTGAACCAGTTTCTGATAGAAGCTATCTTACTTTCTGTAACTGGCGGTATTATAGGAGTGATATTGGGAGTTAGTTTATCGCTCAGTCTGAACTCTTTCTTCCATATAGCCACCCAAATAGAGCCTTGGAGCATTATTATGAGTTTTGCTGTCTGTACATTTACTGGCGTTTTCTTTGGATGGTATCCTGCAAAGAAGGCAGCAAGGCTCGACCCTATCGAGGCTATCAGATACGAATAAAAAAAATTGGGAGAACATTAAATATTCTCTGAGGTTTTTCAAAAAAAACAAAAAGTTTTTTGGTGAATACAAAATAAAGTTGTACTTTTGCGTCTGCGGAAGTGCAACTTTTTTTATTTGAAGTTAAACGAATCGCATGAATTGAATAGTAAACAGGTTTAAATATAGAAGATTATGAAATTTATAGGAATTATTCCAGCAAGATACGCATCAACACGTTTCCCGGGAAAGCCACTTGCCATGTTAGATGGCAAACCAGTGATACAGCATGTTTATGAGAAAGTAGCAAGTTGTCTAGAAGCAGCCTATGTTGCAACAGACGATGAGCGAATTTTCAATGCTGTAGAAGCATTTGGCGGTAAAGCTGTTATGACGCGCAAGGATCATAAGAGCGGTACTGACCGCATAGAAGAAGCTATCGAAAAAATTGGTGGAGACTGGGATGTCATTGTCAATGTTCAAGGAGATGAACCTTTTGTTGACAAGAGTCAACTGGAAACCATCTGCCAGTGTTTTGATGACCCAACAACCCAAATTGCCACTTTAGGAAAAGCTTTTACCAGTATGGAAGCTGTAAAAAATCCTAATAGTCCAAAGATTGTTGTAGACAATCAAGGCTTTGCTATGTATTTCTCTCGCAGCATCATTCCATACGTAAGAGGAAAAGAAGAGGAAGAATGGCTCAAGAGTTTTCCTTATCTGAAACATTTGGGCATCTATGCTTACCGCAAAGAAGTTTTAAAAGAGGTAACCAAACTGCCACAAAGCTCACTAGAAATAGCTGAGAGTCTGGAACAACTTCGATGGCTGCAGAATGGCTACAAGATAAAAGTTGGTACGACAGATGTTGAAACTGTAGGCATCGACACGCCAGAAGATTTGCAGCGGGCAGAAGACTTTTTGAAAAACAGAAAGTAATAAGAAACATCATATACTTTTAAGGTATCGCAGAATGAACAAAATTGAAAATATCGTCAAAAAATATATTATTCACCATGGTATGTTCAAGTGGCAAACACCATATATCGTTGCCTTGTCCGGAGGTGCCGATAGCGTTGCCCTATTGCTTATCTTGAAAAATATAGGACTGAATATTTCTGCTGCGCACTGTAACTTTCACCTTCGCGGCGAAGAGAGTGACAGAGACGAGCAATTTTGTGTAAATCTGTGCCAACAACAGGGAATCAGTTTGTCTCGAATCCATTTTGATACTTATGCTTATGCCCATTTGCACAAGGTAAGTATCGAAATGGCTGCACGCAACTTACGCTACAGCTATTTTGCCCAATTAGTAAAAGACTTGCATGCAGGAGGCATTTGTGTGGCCCATCATCGCGATGACAATGTAGAAACTTTACTTTTGAATCTGTTAAGAGGATCTGGAGTAGACGGATTAGCAGGCATCGCCCCCAAAAACGGAAATATTCTGCGCCCTCTTCTCTGCATCAGCCGACAGGATATATTGCAATACCTAAAAGAAAGAAAACAAGATTTTGTCACAGATTCAACAAATTTGGAAGACGATGCTTTAAGAAATAAAATTCGCCATCATGTAGTACCTCTTTTAGAAAGTATCAACCCGGCAGCAAGTGAAAATATCGCTCTCTCTGCCAAATACATACGCCAAGCGAAAAGTATACTTGAGAGCATGGATAGCATCAGTACAACCGACTCTTATAGGAAAGTTATATATATCCCTAAAGTATCTGTCATGAATGCTCCAAGTCCGGAATTCATACTCCATAAAGAATTAGGCAGATATGGTTTTCATGGCAATGTCATTGATGACATCTGTGAAAGCCTCTTCAGTCAGGATCGTGGTGTTGGTAAAATCTGGAAAAACGAAGACTATATGATAGTCATCGACAGAGAACAGCTGTTGATCTCTAACATAAAAGACTTGAATAACATTCAGGAGCAAAGAGCGTTCCGACTGCCAGAAGAAGGCATTTACAACATGGACGAAGGAACCCAAATCAAGATAAGAATCTTCTCGCATATGGGTGACTTCATGCCAAGCAAAGAATCGCAATGTATCACTTTGGATGCTGAAAAAGTCAGTTTTCCCCTCACCTACCGACTGGTAAAAGAAGGCGATAGATTTCAACCCTTCGG
>OJMM01001310.1_pt1 | contig 15006 bp, 12 predicted proteins | sample 1597231 | NCBI WGS metagenome assembly OJMM01 (sample SAMEA2452128, study PRJEB22498) | human gut metagenome | reverse complement strand
TGGGATTATTAGCATCAGTATTGATGGGACTGTTAATTATGTTTTTTTCGAAAGTTTTTTTGTCTAGTAGTGTTTCTGTTATATGTTCTATAATTTTATGTTTTATTCCAAATATAATGATTTCACTATTAAATATTTCATCTTCTTCAATATTACGATATTGTTTCCCTATTACAATGGTTGATGTGTCATCAGTACTTAATTTTGATATGACAAAGTTATTATTTACTCTTTTATTGTTTTTTTTCTTAACTTTTATATTAATTTATGACAAAAAAAGATTAATTCAGTAGGTGATTATAAATGGTGAAAAAATTAATATTTATAGAAATAAAAAAATGTATTAATCCAAAAATAATATTTGCATTTTGTTTTTTTACGATAATCTTTCTTTCAACTTTTGTCTTGTATTCGATTAGTAGTACCGATGTATATGTTAACGAATTTAGTATTAATGCTAAAATTGATGGGATATGTGCAAAAAGAGATGCGCAAGCAAAAATAGAAAAAAAATTAACTGATAAAGAATTAAGAAATTCATTAAAAGTATTTACTGGTATAACAAATGATAAAAGTAATTTTGATTCAACTGGAAATTTGATGATAAAGGGTTCAGAATCTATAAAAATGTTTAATAAATATTCTGATTTAGCAAACCTAGTGATTCGAGCATATTCTCCGATGTATTCATTTAATCCTAATATTTTGAATCATTTAGATTTAAATGATATAACTGTTCAAAGCATATTTGTTAACAGAGAAAATAATATTAAAACTATTAACCCAGATTTTAGTGATAAATTAAAAGAACAAAAATATATCGATTTTGGTTATTCTTTAGGATGGCAAACTCTTTTAAATGATTTACCATATATACAAATATATTCGATGATCATAAGTTTGATAATTGCTGCATTGATTTTCTTTGTAGAAAAAAATGCAATATGAATATGATTCTTAGAACATTAGCTACGAAAGAAAGCAAAATTAATTTCATTAAAGCAATAACGGTTTTAATAATGAATTCTGCAATCTATTTTTCTATTGTGTTAATTTATAGTGCTTTAATCTGGAGTGTATTTGGCTTAGATGGATGGAATACGAAAATTCAGACTTCTTACCTATTTTGGCTGTCCCCTTTAAATATCAATTATTTTCAAGCATATATGGTTAATGTTTTGATAGGGTATCTAGCAGTTTTAGTGGTAACATTTTTCACCTCATTGTTAGTTAAAATAAATGAAAAAAAACACATAGGCGAATTATTATCAATATTATTTATATTTATTCCATTTATGTTTAATAACTATTCATTTTTTTGCTTTTTCCCATCCAATGTAATTCAATTATCTAGAAATATTTTGAACTTTAGCTGGATAAATGGAATAAATTCTATATATTTAGAATTCATTGCTTTATTATGTGTTGCTATTTTATTGTTTTTTCTAGTTTGTCGAAAAAATAGAAAAGAAATTTAAACTTAAATTGAGTTTTTTGCATATTCAAAGCCACTTATTCCATTAACCAGTGCTATTTATACAACTTAGTTGTTAGATGGATTTGTATTCAATCTGTGAATTATAGACATGGAGGTTTAGAAGATATGACTAAATTTTTTTTGCTTGATTTAATTCTATTTTTGATAATTGGTGGTGTTGCAATTATTTTACAATATCATTTTGGGAATAGACTTAATAAGAAATTTGAAATAGTTTATGGTTGTATATCTGCTGGAATTATAGCAGTTACCAGTATAGTATTTGCAATTAAAATGAATCCGATTATTACACCTTCGTTGCATGCTGATTATTTAAAGTTAAACGAAGAAATTAAATATACCAGTATTGAATTATGCGAAAACTATAGAGATTGCACACTTAAGATCGTAGCAAATGGTTTTAGATGGGGATACCAGACTTATTATTCTGGGGATGCTAATGTTGAAATATACAATAGCAAAAATGAAAGGTTGAATTATTATTACAAAGCTAAAGTTTATTACAATATTGATGTTAATAGTGTTATTGTGTTAAAAGATGCAAACGATGCTAAAGTATATATTTTTAACTTTGACACAAATCAACAAACACAGGATTTTTATGATTTATTATGTAAAAAAGTTGATAAAGTAGGTGTTTTACATACTGAGAGACATTCCGTCCATCACTAGGAGCCAGGTAATCCATTGCTCAGAGCCACTAAATCCACGAAGAGCCACTTCAAATTATGAAATGGCTCTTTTTATCGTTCGACTTTTGAATAATCCTCTGCTTTTTAAAAGAATTGTGTAGGATGAGTTACTAAAACTGTAATTGATGGTTAATTCGGTGTGACTCTAGCGGTTATACCAATTACTGATGACGGTTTGAATCGGTGTAATAAGGTCTTAATACCATAGTTTGACTGCGGTGAAACAAGGAATTTTTGTGGTCAAACATTTGGATGAGATTAGGCGAATTAGTTTATTAAGAAAATTATATCAACAATCTTTAAATTATAATCGAATGATATGTCTGATTGAGTATTAAACTCTTTATCAATATTTGAAGTTGATTCTTTTATATCATTCTCGAATGTAGAAGGAAAATTAAAAATAATTTGAAGAGTACAAGAATATACATCTTTTCGCGATTTAATGATAATAAATCTTTGCTCATCAGATAAACTACAATATTTTATTGCAAGATCTAAGATTTTAGTAAAAAAAATCATTTGATTGATGGAATCTAAGCTTGATAAATCATCACTATAAAGGGTTGATGTAACTGAAATATTTAAACTTGATAATTGATTTTTTTTATGGTTTAAAACTGTTGAAAAGATTGGGGAATTGGTATATATTTCATTAAATTCTTTGATTGTCTTGTTTGACAATGATTGAATTAATGAGTCTAGCTCATCATATTTTTTCTGATCTATTAACTGATTAAGTTCAGCACAAGTATGAAGTAAATTGTGTAAAAATTTAAAATTGGATTCATATTCCTTATTTAAGGAATTAAATTTTGAAATCATCATTTCATTACTTAATTCTGATATTTCTAAACTTTTTCGAAGGTTTTCGTTTTTAATGATTTGTAGTTGAAACAATATTGTAATGGAATTAGAAATTAGCAAGAGAAATAAAATAATAACAAGAATCTTGTTTCCTGAAAAGAGTGTTTGATAGTTTCCATATACAATGAGAAACAATATCGTTGTTAATGCAGGGAAAAACAAAATATAAAAGGATTTAGGTAAGTTTGTGATTTTAATAGTATGACATATTTTTTGTATGATATATGAAAAAAAATAAGCAAAAAACTGTGTCAAAATTATAATCACCAAATAAGTATTTGATGTGTAGATATTATTTAAAGAGAAACTAGGATTAAATAATTGAAAAAAAACAATTGATAATGACTCTGAAATCCCTATCGTCAAGTAACATACCAAAAACAATATAAATTTATTAATTAGTGAACCCTTAAATAAAAATGATATATATATGTATAGTGTAATAAAAGAGAGAATTTTTCCTATCTGATTGATTCCGTTATAATTTCCTAAAAAAGTGCACATTATAGCAAGAAGAAATAATAAAAAAAACAAATAACAGGATATTTTTCTCTTAGCAATAAATTGGTTAAAGAAATGTGTAATAAAAATAACTGTGAGTATATCGGATAGAAAAATCATCATAGTATGTTATGCAAATTAGCAAAATATTGATTTGTGAATGACTTTTTAAAATTCTTAGACAACGGGATTTTTTCACCATTGTTCATGATGATATCTTTACCATCTGAAGAAAAACCACTAACATAATCAAGATTAACTAAAAAAGACTTATAGGGTTGTCCAAACCCTTTATTAGATAGTTTTTCAATCCAATGTTTAAGAGGATATGTAGTTTTTTTCTCAACATTATTAACAAAATGAATAATCGTATGTCGATTAAGAAATTCTATGTATAACATATCCTTATAATGTATCTTATATTGAGATATCTTTTTATCGAAAAAACCGTATTGTTGTTTAAATGAAGTTGATAAGACACTCTGCATCTCTACGTTAAATATTTTTTCATCAATTGGTTTAATAAGATATCTTTTCGCTTCTATTTTATATCCATCTATTAAATATTTTTTAAAGCTAGAAGTGATTATAATAATAGAACTACGATTATAGGTTCTTATTTTTGATGCGATTTCTATGCCGTTGTAGTCTCCTAGTTCAATATCCAAAAAAATCAAATCATATTCTAAGAATAAGTTGGTCCCTACATCGAAGTTCTCAAGATAATCAATCTTATATGATATTTTGTTCGCTAACAAAAAAGAATCTAGTAATTGATGCAAGTGTAGCTTATCTCTTTCTATATCTTCACAAATTAATATTTTTATCATTATGCCTCCCATTTATTATTTTACACCATTTGTTTACTTATTTATACTTTTGTATGAAATTATAAAACAGCTATAAAAGAATTAAAGTTTTTAACTTTTAACTAATGGACTCATGTAAATAAATAATCAGATATTTGACTTTTTGGGAATCATTCAAAAAAGCTAATGTGGCAATATTGCCACCATTCATAAAGTATTACATAAAATATAAAAGAGAAAATGCATGTATATTTTAGTGTGTGTAGATGCATTTTCCGCTTTTTTATTTTAGAATCCGTCGGAGGCATGGGGCCTTAGGGGCGCAACCCTAAAAAGTTTGGTCGTTTGGCGTCAGACAAATGACATGCTTGCTACTTTTTTAAAGGCAAGGAGATGTAGGGGGCAAAGGTATGTATATTAAAATATAAAAATGGGACATAATAAGTATAAAATATGAATGCGTCAATTTAATGCTAAAAAAGATAAGGAGTATATAGAATGCCAGAAGTAGATTTTAAAAAATTTATTCAAAGCACTAAAGTTAATAAACTCATAATTAAATAAAAAAGTATCAAAGTTTCAAACACTACATAGTACAAAAAAGAACAATTTGAAAAATGAAAATAGAAACAAATTTAGTGAAAATAAATTTCTTCAAACATATGTAGATACAACCGTTGAAAGAAAAAAATGTCATTATTAGAGGAACAGATAGCAACAAAAATGGAAATGAAAAGTATATTGAATGGTAATTCCTGACTATTATTTAGTGTCTTTTCTTGTAAAACCAATAGAAACCAATGAAAATTATGTCCAAAATACACATGATGATTTGCGTTTTATCATGTGTATAGATACTATATAGAATCAATACTGCAGTAATGGTGAAAAATGAAATCAGTTTCCATTTTGAATAATCTGTAAGTGCAATGAAAAATAAGATGAATTGTACAGTGAATAATAAGTAATACATACGCATTTGATCCTCCATGAACCTTTCTAATGTTATCATACTTAAAATTTTGATATGGCACAATTACTTTAATTGGTATTTTATCATTATTTGTTAACACAGTGGTTTGTAAAAAGGACTATTATATACATAGAACTACTACAAGACTACTACTTGCAGATTTGTTCTGAAAACACTCCTCTCCGTCTAACTAACGGAGTCTTGGGTGTTTTTTTTAATTGTGAATTCAATTAAAATAGTATTGAAAAAAGTAGGTGGTTTTGTGAAACAGGCGAATGATAATTTGACTATAATAAATGAATTACAAAAAGAGATTCAATGCTTGAAGAACATTTTGAATCGAGAAGGAATTTCTTATCAGGAAGAATTGGATCAATTAAAGAATTCTGCAAATGCAGAAACTATTGAAACGAACCAAGAAAGTCGTATTGTTTTTCCAGATGAAATCACAAAAGATATGGCAAATCGGTTTTTTGCACGTTTTTGGGGTCGTACAGACGTATACGCAAAAAGAGTAGAAAACAAGAAAACAAATAAAGCGGGATACTATCCACAATGTATTAATTTTTGGTCAGATGGTTGTGGTAAGAAATGGAATGCAGGATTTCGTTGCCAAGATTGTCATTACCAAAAGTATAAAGCTTTGACAATTGATAGTATTATGTCACATTTAAAAGGAAATGAAGTGATTGGTGTTTATCCATTGTATAAAGATAATACGTGTCGCTTTTTAGTTTTTGATTTTGATAATCATGATAAAGATGCAGGAAATGATTTTGCGAATAAAGATGAGAGGTGGAAAGAAGAAGTTGATGCGATGCGTGAGATTTGTCAATTAAATGGAATTGATCCATTGATTGAACGTTCTAGATCAGGTAAAGGAGCGCATATTTGGATTTTCTTTGATAAACCGATTTCAGCTATTTTGGCAAGAAATTTTGGAAATGCTTTATTGGATAAAGGGGCAGAACAAGTGAATTTAAAATCATTTAAATACTATGATCGTATGATACCAGCACAAGATAGTATGCCAAAGGGTGGCCTGGGAAATTTAATCGCATTGCCATTACAAGGACGAGCATTGAAAGATGGCAACAGTGCATTTATTGATGAAAATTGGAATGCCTATTCAAATCAATGGAATATATTGTGGTCTAAGCCTAAGCTTTCACAGTCGTTTATTGAAGAAAAGATAAAAGAATGGCATGGAAATTCAGATGATAAACCTTGGGATTCTGTTAAAGAATTTGAAAAGAATGAAGTGAATGGAAAAATGCATATCACTTTATCGAATGGTATTTATGTGAATACTTCAAATTTAAGTGTGTCTATTCAAAATAAAATTCGTAAATTAGCTAGAATTAGTAATCCTATTTATTATAAAAATCAAGGTATGGGAATTTCTACTTTTGGCATGTATAAATATATATATCTTGGTGAAGATCACGATAGTGGATATATACAAATTCCTAGAGGTTGTTATGATACTTTAATTTCGTATAATAAGAACGCTGGGATTCAAATGATGATTGATGATAAAAGGCAACAAGGAAGAAGTATTGATGTTACTTTTAAGGGGGAGTTAAAACCTGAACAAAATGTAGCTCTAAATAAAATGATTGAGCATGATAATGGTATTTTATTAGCGACTACAGCTTTTGGTAAGACAGTTGTTTGTGCCGATTTAATTGCGACAAAGAAAGTGAATACATTAATTTTGTTGGAGAGTTCATCTTTATTAGAACAATGGAAAGATAAGCTGCAGAAATTTTTGGATATAAATGAAGAGTTACCTGAATATACGACACCAAAGGGGTTGATCAAAAAGAGAAAATCATTGATAGGTACTTTGCAAGGGTCTCATGATTCTATGACAGGTATAATTGATATCGCTATGGCTGGCTCTATATGTAAAAAGGGGAAATTTCATAAACTGTTGAATGAGTATGGCATGATCATTGTGGATGAATGTCATCATGCGGCTTCAAATACAGAAAGTGCTGTTTTAAAAGAAATTAAAGCTAAATATGTATATGGTGTTACAGCCGTTGATCGAACGGATCAATTGGATAAGATGAATTTTATGCTTATTGGTCCAATACGACATAAATATTCCGCAAAAGAACAGGCTGAACAACAAGGGATTCCTCGTCTATTATATCCTCGTTTTACACATGTGGTTGCACCAAGAGGAATGATGAAAGATGAAAAGAATCCAAATGAAGCATACTCAATATTACGAGATAATGATTTGCGAGATCAAATGATTATTCAGGATATAAAAGAATGTATAAAGAAAAAACGTACACCTGTTGTATTGTCAAAATATGTAAATCATTGTAAGAAACTATATCAACAATTAGAAGGTGTGGCAGATTCTGTTTTCTTGTTGATAGGAAGTCAATCAAAAAAAGAAAATAATCATATTGTTGAATTAATGAAAAGTGTACCTGAAGATAAAACTATGATATTAATTGCGACAGGATCACTCGTTGGAGAAGGATTTGACCTTGATAGGTTGGATACTTTGTTTCTAGCAATGCCGGTAGCTAGTAGTAGTGTTATAAAACAATTTACAGGAAGAATTCATCGACTATATGATAAAAAATATACAATATTAGTATATGATTATGTAGATGTCCATATTCCAATGTTTGATCGGATGTATGGAAAAAGATTAAAGGCCTACAAAGAATCAGGTTATGAATTAATTTCGGATACTAACGGCATAAAAAGTGAATCGCAAATTTCTCAATCTATATATGATGCAAGTAATTATTATGATATGTATAGTCAAGATTTATTGTGTGCAAAGAAGAATATTATTGTATCTAGTCCTTCATTATCTGGCGATAGAGTTGTAGAATTTACTAAATTGGTTAAAGAAAAGATGGAAGCTGGGGTTGAAGTAACCGTAGTTTCTTGGATGCCTGATAAAATTAGGTTTGGAAGTTCAAATTACAGAATGCAGTTGTTAGAGGAAATGAGACAATCTGGTTTTTATCTAAAATCTGCAGAAGATAACTGTGAACATTTTGCGATTATTGATCAGGAAATTGTATGGTATGGAAATATAAATTTATTAGGTAAACAAGATGTAGAAGATCATATTATGCGGATTCAAAGTAAAGAAATCGCAAGTGAACTTATGGAAATGACTTTTGGGAATAGTTTATATAATTATTTGAATAACTTCTAGAAATTTTCCTAGAAGTTTTTCTGTTTGTGATAAAATAATGGGCAGGTGATATTTGATGAGTGAAAAAAGAGAAGGTTACCAGTTTGTTGGCTGGTATATAGATAAAGAGTGTACAAAAAGATTAAATCCAGGTGGTGTTCTTCCTCATTCTGTGACTTTATATGATAAATGGATTCCTATTTGGTATCCCATTGAATATGATGTGGATGGCGGAGTTATGTCGCGTCGTAATCCAAGATATACATGCATTGAATCGGAAGAATTATTGTTGTATCCGGCATTTAAGAAGGGCGTTATGTTTGTAGGTTGGCAGTTTAATGGTGAAATTATAACAAGTTTACCAGCAGGCATTCATGAACCAGTCATATTAACGGCAATTTATAAAGAATGTCCAATTATCCACTTTGAAACGTGTGGTGGAGCCAATTATATGGATGTATGTACAGATGAACATGGCTTATTGGGAAATTTAAAGCCGCCAGTTCGAGTTGGATATACCTTTGATGGATGGTTCTGGGATTGTGATTATCGTTGGCGTTATAACTTGGATGAACCCATTCATGAGTCTTGTACTTTATATGCTCATTGGCAAGTAAGTCAATATAAGGTTACGTATGATTTAAATGGGGGATTAAGTAGTCGAAGAAATCCAAAGTCATTTACGTATTTTTCGGATACGATTCATTTGTTGCCGGCTACAAAGGCTGGGTATGAATTTGTTGGTTGGTTTGACGAAAGAGGAAATGAGTTAAATGTCATTCGTGAGCATTCAATGGGAAATAAGCATTTAATTGCACAGTTTAGAAAGAGGGAATTGAATTAGTATGCAAAATCCTTTAGGGTATGAAAAAGAGTCATCATTATTAAAAAAGTTTGCGATACCAAGTATTATCTCAATGCTTGTATCGTCACTATATAACATTGTAGATCAAATCTTTATCGGTCAAGGTGTTGGTTTTCTAGGAAATGCTGCAACCAATGTGGCTTTTCCATTGACAACAATTGCGCTTGCGATTGCACTGTTGATTGGGATTGGTTCAGCAAGCTTATTTAGTTTATATCTAGGTGAAAAAAGGCCAGAACGATCAAGTAGTATTGCTGGGAATGGTATTAGTATGTCTGTTCTTTGCTCAGTTATCTATGTTGTTTTAGTACTTGTATTTCTTGAACCACTACTAAAATCATTTGGTGCAACAAGCACAATTATGCCTTTGGCACTTGAATATACACGAATAACAACTTTGGGTGTTCCGTTTTTGATTACGACAAATGTGATTAGTAACTTGATTCGTGCAGATGGATCACCAAAGTATTCAATGACATGTATGGTTTCGGGTGCCATTGTGAATACTATATTAGATCCACTATTTATCTTTGTATTTCATATGGGTGTCGCTGGGGCTGCCCTCGCCACAGTAGCTGGGCAAGTGATTTCATTTTTTATTGCCGCTTGGTATATTAAGAGTTTTCAACATATTGAATTTAATAAAAGTAGTTTACGCATTTCTTTAAATGATACAAAGGAAATGGCAACCATTGGAATGAGTGCTTCATTAAATCAGATTGCGATTTTGTTTGTACAAATCGTATTAAATAATTCATTGACGTATTATGGACAGTTTACTAAGTTTGGTAGTGATATTCCTTTAGCCGCCTGTGGCATTGTGATGAAAACCAACGCGATATTATTAGCTATCATCATTGGTATTTCACAAGGGATGCAGCCAATTATTGGATTTAATTATGGAGCCCAAAAATATGAGCGTGTCAAAAGGACGTTCAAGCTTGCAATCAGTGTAAATTTGGTTGTTTCATTTATTGGCTGGGCTTTATTTCAATTCTGCACAAGCACTGTATTATCAATATTTGGATCAGGGGATGCGAACTATTTTGAATTTGCGACAATGTTTATGCGAATCTATCTAATGCTAGTATGTGTTGATGGAGTACAGATGTTATCGTCTAGTTTCTTTTCGTCCATTAAAAAAGCATATTTAGGAATGTTTTTATCTATGACAAGACAGGTGTTGTTCTTGATTCCACTTGTTTTGATCTTACCTAAATTTTTTGGGTTGAATGGAATCTTATATGCGGCTCCAATTGCGGATTTTGTTGCTTTTGTAGTGTCCGTTATTTGTATTTTGGCTGAATTTAAGAAGTTAAATGAATTAGAAAAAAATATGAAAGTAGACTCTCTATAAAAGGAGAGTTTTTTTCTAGAGATGACATTCTTTGGATTCTGTATTTTAAAAATGCGTAGAATTGATTATTGTCGATATTTATGGTAGAATACTAATGTTTCGCATGGAGGTATAAGTGAACGCATATTATCATTCTTTAATCGAAGAAATAAAAAAAGAGATAGATGAAAAAAGTTATGCCCAGGCGTACGAATTAATTTGTCAGGAGCTGAACATGCCTTATGTTCCACAAGATGCATTGGAGTTATTAGAATCTTATAAGTCAGAATGCAAACCTTATTTGGAACAGAAGAATAAGAGTATGGATTTTAACAAGTTACAGGATTATATTCATGGAAGTCTAGAACAGAAAATCTATGCGATTTCTATGTTAGAGAACATGAATTTAAGAATGTGTCATGATGAAGTTCAGGTATTATTGGATTCAGATTTACCTGATGAATATAAGGGTACATTGATTGAGGCTTTAATGGAGCAGAAAATCGATGATCCATTTGATTTGATAAAATCCGGATTGAACATTACATTTATTCCAAGTGCCATCTTACCTATGGAGCAAGACTTGTCAATCTGTAAGGCAAGTTCGTTATTTGAAAGTTGGTTTACAAATGAAGATCCAACTATGGTTCAATTTTGTATGTCACTTTTGATGCAGCTTGTTTTATATGAAAGACCATTTGATCAAGAAGATAAAGATCCTTACCAACTTGCGAAAAGTGTAACAAGACTTGTGTATGATGCAATGCAGAAATCCGATGAATGGCCTGGTTTTGTGAAAAAACAAGGTCTTGAAAAAATTGAGGATATTGAGTTATCCATTGAAAAGCGAGGAGAAAACAATGACTAGTACTTGGACTTTGAAAGAAAATTCTACTGGTGAATTAGAAGTAACAGTAGAAGGTGAAGCTTGGAAAAAAGCACAGAAAAAAGCATTAAACTATGCTAAATCTCACATGAATTTGAAAGGATTCCGTCAAGGACAAATTCCGGATGCTTTAGTAAAAAAACAACTTTCTTCAAAAGCATTATATGATATGGCTAGTGAAGAAGTTGCTAATGAAGCATTATCAGAAGGAATCAAAGAACACAATATCGAATTAGTAGCTCGTCCTACTTTAGATGTTAAAGAAGCTGATGATGAAAAAGCCGTATTAGTATTTACATGTACAGTACTTCCTGAAGTAACTTTAGGTGAATACAAAGGATTAGATATCAAAAAAGCGGACGTAGAAGTTACAGAAGAAGATGTTGAAAACGAAGTTAAACGTGTTCAAGATCGTTATGCGGACTGGGTTGTTCGTGAAGATGACGATGCTGCTCAATTAGGTGATCAAGTAGTTATCGACTTTGTAGGAACAAAAGATGGTGTAGCATTCGAAGGTGGTTCTGGAGAAAATTATCCATTAGAACTTGGTTCAGGATCATTCATTCCAGGTTTCGAAGAACAATTAGTTGGAGTTAAGAAAGGTGAAGAAAAAGACGTTGAAGTAACTTTCCCTGAAAACTACCAAGCAGCTGAACTTGCTGGTCAACCTGCAACATTCCACTGCACAGTTCACGAAGTAAAATATAAAGATCTTCCTGAATTAAATGATGAATTAATCAAAAAATTAAAAATCGAAAACGTTGAAACAGTTGATGCTTATAAAGAAAAAGTAAAAACAGATTTAACGGCTCAAAAAGAAAGAGAAGCTGAAGAAAACTTCACTAATGAATTATTAGGAAAAGTTTGTGATAACGCAAACGTTGAAATTCCAGCAGCTATGATCGATGCAGAAGTTGATCGTATGTATAGAGAATTCGAAGGTCGTATGCAACAATCTGGATTCACTGCTAAACAATTCTTAGAAGCAACTCACCAAACTGAAGAAGCAATTCGTGCTCAAATGAGCCCAGAAGCTGCTGCTCGTGTTAAAACTCAATTAGTATTAGAAGCTATCGTAAAAGCAGAAAGCATCGAAGCTAGTGATGAAGATGTAGAAAAAGAATTTACTACAATGTCTGAAATGTACAATATGGAAGTTGAAAAAATCAAATCATTGATTTCTCCAGAAAGTATTAAAGCAGATTTAGCTAATCAAAAAGCATTAGACTTCATTAAAACTTCTGTAAAGTAGTATAATGTAAAAGAAAAAAGACGCTTAGCGTCTTTTTCCATATTTAATATAAGGAGGTTTTCGTATGGAATTAAATACCTATCCTTTAGTTTGTACAAGAGGAGTCGTCCTATATCCAAATCAAGAAATTGTGATTGATGTAGGAAGGGATACTTCTGTACATGCTGTTGAAAATGCACAGGATAATTATGATAAAAAGATTTGTTTATTTTCTCAAAAAGAACTTGAACAAGAAAATCCTGGAAAAGAAGATATATATTCTGTAGGAACTTTATGTGAAGTTCGTCATATTCGTCGTTTTGATAACTTTTTACGTGTAAAGTTTCGTGGAATTAAGCGTGTTAAGCTAAATAATTGGATCAATGGAAGCCTAAGTGATTTAGCCGAAGTTGAAATTCTTGAAAGTGAAAAACAGGATGCTGTTGAAGAAGAAGCTTTGATTCGTATGATTGCAGATGAGCTTGATCGTATGCAAGGTCAAGATCGTTTTGTGACTAAAGAAATTGTTATGGAAATTTCAAAGGGTATGGGCGGTGAATTCTTAAGTGATAAAGCTGTTCAAGGATTGCCTTTAGATATTGAAAGAAAACAACAGTATCTTGAAACATTAGGGGTAAATGATCGTCTAATGATGTTGCTTCAAGATATGGCTAAAGAGAAAAAGATGAGTGGGTTGTGTTGGGACGCGTCTCATCACAGAAACTGGAGTTCCGATCCGTATGTGGAAGAGTTCGAGATCAAGAACGATGTGCTCCGCCTGACCGGATCGTGGGTATATTGTGATGAAAACAAATGGATGAGCAGTCCTGTCCCTGAGTATAAGCCCAGTGAGTCCCTGAAAACCATTCTGAATGCGCTGGCACACTATGAGACTGGGAAGTTCAAGGACGGCGCAAATTGGTTCCCGGAGCTTTTCAAGTACGATACCAAGGAAAACCAGTTTGAGATCGCGTACATGAGCAAGGTCAAAAATATCAAGCTGTTCAAAAATGGCCGTGTGGATATCAAGTTCCGCAGTGTCGCTTTTGTCCAGGAGTTTGTGGGACAGTATTTGAGGAGGAACCCGGCATGAAACTGACAAAGAAGCAGCTCTCCGCCCTACAACGGATTGTAGGGCGGGAGCAGACCCGATATGACGAAACCCAGTCGGAGGCTCTGGCTGGTGTTCATCCCAGCGAGAAGCATTTTGCCATAACAGATGGAACTATGGTGGTGCTGTTTGCGGAACAGCCCGAGGGAATCTCCGTAGGTGATCGGACGGAAACGTATGATAAATACGTTCAGGACTATCTCAAGGACGCGAACGCTTCGTTGGTTGTTTCGCCGCCCACTGTGGATGATTGCAAAAAGATTATCCGTGAGTGGAGGGATATGAAGAATTTGGGGAAGCCCCTCTTCCCGAAGATTACCGTTACCACCAAGGACGAGAACGATGCTCCTATGACGAGTTACTTCGACGCCTATCGCTATCTGGACATTTTGGAGGCTGTTGGGCCGTATCGTAACATCTATATGGGGAGCAGCGACACAATGCGGACTCCGTATCCGTGCTTGCTGGTGTATAAGCGGTGCGGGCGTGACGAGCAAGATAGTGTCAACTGGGACGAGCCGGCATTTCTGCTGCCGTGCCGTCCTTGACAGGAGGAGGATGTTATGAGTTTTGAAGACGCACTTGAAAAGCTCTTGTCTCTGGGCATCTATAAATGTCTCGCAGGACGAGTTTTGAGAACTGTTTGCAAAACAGGAAGAAGCATGGACGTTATGGTAGGGAACGAGAATTATCGTATCAATGCGGTATATTCGGGTGAGAGACGCGAGGATACGAAATTCTGGGGACTTGCTACAAGCAACTATACTTTCGATGTGGGGAGAGTTTGACATGACCAGACGGAAAGTAATTTTCTGGAACGATCTGAATGACAGCTATATCGTTTCCGAGGAATATAACGGCGACAAGGCTGAAATGGAACGCTTCGGCCTTGGAGCCTGCGACCATACTTGGCCTGAGTTTATGGAGGCTATGAGCAGTGTGAGCAACATGGCGGACTTCCTCAAGGTGATCTCCTACATCACTGCCAGTTACCATGCTACTGTCAATGGTGTGCCTCTCCCGGAGCAGGCCAATAACCTGCCTGGGTCACGGCTGAAT
>OJMM01001307.1_pt1 | contig 15021 bp, 20 predicted proteins | sample 1597231 | NCBI WGS metagenome assembly OJMM01 (sample SAMEA2452128, study PRJEB22498) | human gut metagenome | reverse complement strand
CGTCCAAGACCTGTTCTTGCGGTGCTGCTTCGGGAACCTGTTACAAAGCCCCGGCACATACCCACAGTTACAGTTGTCCCAGCGGATACTCTGCTTCAACTTGTTCATCTAATTACATCCAAAGCGGGACAACAGCTAAAGTATGCTCTTGCGGCGCAACTTCGGGAACCTGCTATAAGTGTAAAAATCCCTGTGACAGCTACAGCTGTCCGGCTAATGCCAGTTGCACGTCTCCGGGCGGAAAACCGCAATGTACTTGCAGTTCCGGTTATGTGCCTCAACCTTCAGGCGGTGTATGTATCTGCCGGACTGACCCCCAATATTTCCAATGCAGCGGTGGTTCCATTGTTCTAAATGAGGATGTTGACTCATGGGCTTGGAGCTGTTATCGGGGCTATAGGGTAATTATGGCCAGCCCTTGCGCCAAATGCGTTGTCTGCAACTAATATGGATAGGCTCAAAACCCCGGGACTTAACATCCCGGGGTTTTTGATTTATTTTCGCTTCAACCATTCTTTGAAAATAATTTTCCGAGGCCACCATTTTCCTACGTCAAGTTTATAATTAATATAAGACTGACCGAATTTATTTGCGAGCTTATATTCCTCCACATGAGTAATGTAATAAGACATAACCTCAATCACCACCAATGCCCAAATAAAAATATACCACGATCCGAAATAAAGAGCTTCTCCCGCCAAAATGGCACCGGTGCCGAGAGCCATGGGATTTCTCACAAAACGATACGGACCTTCCGTAACCAGTTTACGAGAATTCAGACGAAAATTTTTAACCTCGGCCTCTCCCTCTCTCATCAAGGAAAAATAAGCCCACAAACAAAAGATAACGCCGCCCCACAATAAAACAAAGGCTGCCCCGTATCGCCACCAGGAAAATCCGGCTAAAGGCCATTGGCGATATTCCAGCCACAATAAAATCAAAGGCATATAGATAAGTACCGTTGCCGGCATACTGATAAAAAAACTCCAGAAATTTTTTCTCATGCTTTTCTCCTAAACAGCATATATCCGTTTTTATAATATTTATGACGTCTTGCCGCCATTTAAACATTTTGCCGAAACAATTTTACAATTTACTTTTGCCTCGGCCTTTGCTAACATCTGTTGCAAATCAAGGAGAAAAAGAATGGAAAATACCATTAAAGTAGGCGTCGGCTTATACATCGTCAACGAAAAACGGCAACTTCTGCTTGGCTTGCGCAAAAGCGCTCACGGCTGCGGAACCTGGTGTCCTCCCGGCGGGCATATGGAATTCGGAGAAAGCAATGCACAAGCGGCTGTACGCGAGGCCAAAGAGGAAACCGGACTGGATATCGTACCCGACAGCGTCACGCTTGCAGGCGTCACCAACGACTACTTCAAAGAAAGCAACAAACACTATATAACCCTGAACCTGACCACAACAAAATTCAGCGGCACGCCCCGATGTATGGAACCGGACAAATGTGCCGAATGGAAATGGTTTGACCTTGATAATCTGCCGAAAAACCTGTTTTTAAGCACCCAAAATTTTTTCAAAGAACACAAATTATAAAAACTTAAAAATATTTATTGACAAAGGCATTCAGAAATATTATTAAATACGTGAATTTGATGGCGGGGTAGCTCAGTCGGTAGAGCGGAGGAATCATAATCCTTGTGTCGTGGGTTCGAATCCCTCCCTCGCTACCATAAAAAATCAAGCCATCGAATAGATGGCTTTTTTTTGTGGTAATCGCACGACAGACATTAAATGAAAAAATACCTTATTTTACTGGTTTCCCTCACATTGCTTTCCTGCTGCCGGACAAAAACCGAAGAGATTGACCTTTCCTCTTATTTTGCAGGCCTTAACGGTACCGCCGTTTTCTATAATGCCAATACCGGACAATCTAAAATATACAATAAGACACTGAGCTACAAACAATCCTCGCCCTGTTCCACATTCAAAATTATGTCCTCGTACATCGGCCTTTCCGAACACAAAATATCCATGCAAGACTCTCTGCGCAAATGGAACCGCAAAACTTACTGGAATCCCCAATGGAACCGGGACATCACCTTTCCGCAGGCCTTTCAGGCATCCTGCGTTTGGTATTACCGCCGTCTTATTGACGAAGTCGGCGAAAAGCGCACCAAACATTACCTGCAAAAATTCAACTACGGCAATATGGATACCTCCGACTGGAAAGGTTTGCTTAACAGCAATACGAACATACCGGAACTGCGCGGCTTCTGGCTGGAATCCTCCCTGAAGATTTCACCGGTTGAACAAACGCGGGTACTGGCAGAAATCTTTAAGAAAAACTCCCCTGCCGCCGCCGATCTCCAGAACGTTATGAAAATACAGGATTCCCCTGTTAAAATTTATGGTAAAACCGGAATGGGCATCAAAAACGACAAGGTTGTCGATGCATGGTTTGTCGGTTTTTATGAAACCGCCGACAACAAAATATTTTTTGCCGTACGCCTGGATGACAATGACAACAACGCTGCTCCCGGTTACCGAACCCGAGCCAGTCAAATTGCCAGACAAATCGCCGTCGAAATAATAAACCGTGAAAAGATTTTTTAACTGCTGCCGCTGTAAAACGAAATTAATCTGTTTATTTAATTAAAAAAAACACTATTATAAAAAACGGCTCGAATTTATAGCAAAGGAAACAAAAGTATGATTAAGATTATTCTATACATTTTGCTGGCAATCATTCTCATCGCCTTGGCCGCAGCCGGCATACACCATTACCGTGTTGCCCTGAAAAACGCCAGAACTATGTCTGCATACGAAAAAGAAAAAATAACCTATAACAACAACCTTGGCAAAGTTTTGGTCGTTTATTACTCGCTGAGCGGACATACCAAAGAAATCGCCGACAAAATAAAAGAACTCACCAATGCCGACATCTATGAAATCCAAACCGCAGAAAAAATAAACACAACACCGTGGTTCTATCTCACATTGCGCAACCAGATAAAAAAAGGGGAATACCCACAGTTAAAAGAACCCCTCCCCGCCTTAGAGCAGTATGACGTCGTTTTCGTCGGCGGTCCCGTTTGGTGGTATACTTTGGCAACACCGCTTTCCTCTTACCTCAAACAAACTGATTTTCTGGGCAAAAAAGTCGTTCCGTTCTCAACGCAGGGAAGCAATGCCGGCAGCTTTTTAAGCGACTTTGCCGCTCAGGCCAAAAATGCAAAAATTCAAATTGCGGCCGAGTTCAACAACCTGCCGGAAAAATACAATCAAGCCGTAGATAACAAAATCGCCTTATGGCTCAATTCGCTGTAAAAGAAAAAGGCCTTTTCTCAAAGGCCTTTTTTTAGAATTCGTTTTTATCGCTCAAAGATTCATAACGTTTGTGAATACATTGAATGGCCGTTTTATGAACACCGTTGGTAATGTTGTAAATCACAAAACGCCCTTCTCTGCGGCAAACCACGAAGCCGTCGTCACGCAGCCGCTTCAGATACTGCGAAACTTTCAGCTGTTCACACGCCACGCCGCAAACAATCTCCGAAACGTTGCTCTCACCCTTAAGCGTCAAATATTCCAAAATGCGCATCTTGTCGTAATTTGCAAACAACTTAATCTGATTCGCAACCATTTTGGTATAATCCCGCGGCAAAATCGCTTTGTATTCATCCTGCAAAAAATAAAAACTGTCCGTCATATAGCCGAAAAGCTTACGAATACAAACAAAGATGCTGGCCGGATACTCTTCGCGGATATTATAATAAATAAAAAGCCCCCGGCGTTCGGTTTTCACCAGATTGGCATCACGAAGTTTCTTCAGGCTCTGCGAAACAATAGCCTGCTCTTCACCCACGGCCTTGGTAATGGCGGAAACGGAAGACGCCCCGTTGACGTCGATAAACTCCAATATCCGCAAACGCAGGGGATGCGCTATGTAGCTTATCCCCTTTACGGCTTTTTTCATCACTTCGTCGGGCAGTTGTTCGCTCATCGCGCGCCTCCGTTATTCCTTGACGAACGGACGCACATACATATCGAACTTGCGTTCGTTCTGCGGAGCCCATCCCATCAGGTGTTTGCGTCCCATGCAAAACAGCGGCGTCCCGATGCGGTCGCCCAAGTTAAACTTGCGTGCGCATTTTACCATCAGGTTAAAGCCTCCCGGATTCCCCACGTTCACCATTGTCATTTTCAAATCCGGATATTTTTTGTTGATGTATTCAAGAGCGTCGTGGCAATGCGGACAACCGTTGGAGTAAAAGAAATACAGCTTGTCCGGATTGATTTCTTCGTCTGCTTTGGTTCCGGTATCGCAGCCGCTGACCAAAAATGTTAACACTGCCAGCAAAAATGCATATTTTTTCATCTTTTTCTCCTTATTCGATACAACAGTCTACGGCTTTGCGGACAAATGCCTTCATCTTGGACAGAGTGCCGCTTTTTTCGTTCTTCGGCGATTCGGAAACCGCTGAGGCCTTTTCAATCTTGTCGGAGAGCTGCTTAACCTCCGCAGACTTGTCCTCCAGCCACTTAACGTCGTCAACGTTAAGCATATTCATATTAAGCCCCCAGAACAAACAATAAAGCTCGTACGCCTGATTAAACAGTTTATAGGCTTCTTCCGTATTATGCAAGCTTTGTTGTTTGGTACCCACTTCCATCAATCGCATTGAAGAAGCCAGCAAATGTTTGGAAATACACCAAACTTCCCCTTCATACGAAGGAATAATTTTTTGCATCAGGGCCTTGCGCAGCTCTCTGACCTCTTCAATCAAATCATAAAAAGAGTTTTTATTGGTTTTGGCTCCCGAAAAAACCAGATGTTCCTCAATGCTGATAAGATTCATAATCGCTATCGTCAAATCCTGATCCGATGACAAATCTTTGGGATTTAGCTTTTTTGAAGAATCAATCCGTTCTACAAATTCTTTTACGTTATCAATTTTTTTCATAATTATCCTCCTCGATTTTTATAATTGCGAATAGTTCAGAAGCAAGCTGCCGACGGCCAGCATCGCCAACGGCAAAACCACTTTTTCAAACGGAAAATGCGCATGGTTGTTGTTGCGTGCCTTCATCCGGGCATATAGTTTCTGCGAACAGACATAAACGGCGGCACCGGCTAAGACCGAAAACAAAAATCCGTCCATATAGAAAAAACCGATGACCTTCGGCGTATAAGCCAATTGCCCCGCGTACAAAAAACCAACCGTTGACAATGACAGCGCCATCAGTAAAAAATCCCGGCCGTAAAAATTCCAGCCTTTCCTGTCAAACCACAAAATTGCCCAATACCCCAGCAAAGCCAACACCGCCCCGGTCCACAAACCGACAACGGCGTCACTGACGCCAAGTTTGCGCGCCACTTCAAGAGATGCCCCGATAGCAACCGTACAAACCACACAAGCCGGATTTGCCATCGCCTTCATTGGCCATAATGCCGCAAGCACTAAAAAAGATAATATCGACTTCATTAATATAGACTCCAAAATATATTTCAAAAACTATATATAGTATAATCACTATATATAAAATAAGTCAAGTATAATTTTTTACAAATGCTGTAGAAAAAAAACATCTTGATATTAGATATTTCTAATAACTGATTTTAACGGAGACATTTATGCCAAATCGTATAATTCTGACGGCTGCTGCCCTGATGTTGTTTTCATTTCCCGCCTTTGCCGACGATAGCGGGATTCCCCCCGAAGGACGCCTGCGTGCCAACTTTCGCAGAGTTGCCCTGGACATTTCCTCAACCGAAGTCAGCAATGCCAAAGAATACCAAAACTCCCCCAACTCTAATTTAAGCGCCGACAGCGAAACCGTATTCAAGGGCGTGTTTGACTTTGTTTTGGAAGACGAACACCCCGATTGGCAGTGGAACAACAGCCTTTATATGGAATACGGCCGCACCAAACTCCGCCCTGCCGAAGGAGAAAGCACCACCAGCGAAAGTGCGGACAAAATTTTGCTCACCAGCGATTATAACCGTAAGATGTGGCGTTATAAGGAAGCTGACGTCGGTCCGTTTGCCAGCCTGGGCTACCAGACGGAATTTACCGCCAACAACGACGCCCCGCGCAACAAAACTTTCCGCGGCAAGGCCGGTATCAAACTGTTTAACGGAAAATACATAAAAGAGCTGTACGCCGCTGCGGTTGAAGAGCTTGACCTCACCTACAGCCGCTCAGACACCAAAACCGCATATGAAATCGGTATCCGCGCAGAATATCCTTTGCGCGAGGGAGTCAAATTCCAATTAGAAAGCTACTTTCGTGATTACCTGATTTACAGCCGCTATGTCGGCACCGATTTCAAGTACGAGTTTAACCTGACTTCGCGTATGGATGTAAAAATCAAAAACAATTTCAGCCTTGCACCCTACATCACCTATTTTCAGGCTCAGGCGCGTGAAGCGCCGGTGGAGGGCAGCAACTTTATGATTGGCTTGTCATTTAGCTATTCAGGCTTATTTAACCTCTAAATTATGCAGAGCAATCAGCGCCGCGCCGATAAGGGCGGCATTATGCTCAAACCGGGCCCGGCACAGTTTGAACGGCGCAGTCACAATCCGGCTGTTGGCCTCTTTTTCCAACCGCTCATAGTCCAGATAATCGGTTAAGCCGCCAAACATTAAAACAACTTCCGGATCAAACAAATTGGCCAGTCCGACTATCCCGGTCAAGACGTCATCCTGCCACAGGTCAAAGACTTCGCGTGCCTTTTTGCCCCCAGCCTGTATCCCCGCAATAATGTCATGGCTGGTTTTGCTTTTGTCATGATAAGCCTCTTGCGCGTCAACCCCTAAAGCCGTCCCTGAAGCATAAACCTCGTAGCAGTCCCAGTTGCCGCAGGAGCAGCGGCGCACTTTGCCGCGGGCAATGCCGAAATGAGCTTCTGCGCCGAGTCCGGATTTTCCCTTAAGCAGTCTTCCGTCAACCATAACGCCTAACCCCAGCCCGGTGCCGATAGCTATCACCATTGCATTCTTACAGCCTTTGGCAGCGCCTGCTTTATACTCGGCCCACATAACCGCATTGGCGTCGTTCTCCACAAAAACCGGCTTGCCCGACAACTTGTAAAACGCAGTGTCACGGTAACCTGCGGGCATATTTCCCACCGAACCGATAATCCTGCTGTTGTCGCAATCGACTTCTCCGGCCGTAGCGATTCCCACCGCGTCAATGTCGTCTTCGCAGCGGGCGGTTATATCTTTCAGCAAGGCAAATATTTCCGAAGCGGTCTTTGGCGTATTGTCTTTCATCCGTTCGGTCAACAACCGCCCGTTCTCATCGACCAATGCATGCGCTATCTTGGTTCCGCCAATGTCAAAGGCCAAAATTTTCCTGCTTTTGCCGTTCATCCCGCCCCCTCAAAAAAATGTTGTATCTCTTAATATAAAAAGTATAATTGAAAAGTCTTAACTATTAGTAAGGAACCGCCATGACCTGCCTGTTTCTGGAATATCCCAAATGTTCCACCTGCCAAAAAGCCAAGAGCTGGCTGGAACAACATCATATAGCTTTTGAAGACCGTCACATTGTCGAACAAAACCCGACTGCGGCCGAACTCACCGAATGGTACAAAAAAAGCGGACTGCCGTTAAAGAGCTTTTTTAACACCAGCGGATTGCTCTATAAATCCATGAATCTTAAAGACAAGCTGCCCAGCCTCAGCGAAACCGGACAAATTGAAATTCTGGCCTCCAACGGTATGTTGGTCAAACGCCCGCTGATTGTCGGCCCAGATTTCGTCCTCGTCGGCTTCAAACCCGATAAATGGGCGGAAACGCTTAAAGCCTGAACAAGCCAAAAGCCTTGCTTTCATTTCTGAAAACAAGGCTTTTGTTTCTTATCTGGCAATCTTGCGACCGAACCAGAATTTTATAATTGCGACCAACACCATCATTATCAACAGCGTCGTCACAACTGAAAATCTGACTCTTGCGCCGATTTCCATATCCTTAAACATCAGAGATGCTATCGATGCTGCGGCAATAAAACCACATACCATCCCCGACAATAAAAAGGTTTTTGAACTTTTCTGCCCTTTGGCAAAAGCAGAAATTACCATACAAATAATAAATAAAAATCCGCTCGGAAGCAGAATGAAAACTGAATTGTCCATTGCATTTAATTTTAGTTAATAATATTTTTTTCAATAGTCTTATCATAGCATATTTTTTTGTCCATAACAAGACTATAAGTTGATTAAGTCGACAATTTCATCATTCAGAACATCATGCGTCGAATTCGGGCTCACACTATATTTAAGATTACAGCCCCACGCCTCCAGGATTTTATAGCTTTCCCGACGCTGCTTGTCCATATGGTCCTCATGTCCGGCCTCAATCCAGATAATCGGCACCTCTTTGTCAATCGGCACCGAATAAGTCAGATAATCGGGAAACGAACCGCAAAGCGAAATAACCGCCTGCGGACACATCGTCAACCCCAGATGCACTGCCATCAAAGCGCCTTGCGAATGGCCGCAGAGAATAACCCTGTCCCATGCACACTCCCGGCAGTCCAATGCCGCCTCCGTTTCATTGACAATATAATCGACCGACTTGTTAAAATCGCCGGCTTTCATCTGCAAACGCCCGTCATATTCGGCTTTGTCAAACCATTTGTACCCGCTCTTATGCGGAAACGGAGCATCCGGCGCCAAAATTTCCGCATCAAGCTTGGCGGCGATTTTTCTTATCAGAGGCATATGGGAACTCTTGTTCCCTCCCTTGCCGTGCAAATATACCAACAAATTTTTCTTGTGCATTGCCGTTCTCCTTTTCTGCGAGCTTAACTTAAAAAATCAGATTTGTACAATCATTATCCCTACAAAAACCCCCGTTGTTGAATATATATTGCAGTGTCTTAGGTTTATAAACGACAACAAGGAGAAAATTTATGCAGAAAATCACTTTAGCCGGCCTGCTGGCTGCCGGTATCATTTCATTTGCGCCGCTGGCTCAGGCGGCTTCGCAAAACAACGGCGGCTTCAACGGTCCCAATACCATGACAATAATGACCGTTGAACAGGCGCAGGGCCTGACCGATGAAACGGCGGTTGTCCTCCAAGGCAACATCCAGAAAAGCCTCGGTGACGATATGTACCTGTTTAGCGACGGTACCGGAACAATCAACGTCGAAATCGACGAAGGCGATTGGAACGGCATCAACGTCAATCCCGATGACGTCATCCTCATTCAGGGTGAAATTGACCGCGACGGCAATGTCGTAAGCATTGACGTAGACGAAGTCTCGCTCGCCCAGTAGTGAAAGAAACAGCCTGACCCGGACAATTCTCCCGGTCAGGCTTCTTTTTATTTCGGCCGACGTTTTCTCTAAAACACTTCTCCGCCCTCCTCCACCGGAGTTTTTCGCCGCATCTGCTTAAGATATTTGACACGCGGCGTCCAGTCTTTTTTCAAAACGATTTTCTGCGCGTTGCTGTAGGTATAAATCAGCGGCCACCACCGGGGCGAAATATTCTCCCAAATCATCTTATGACGAATTTTATAAGTACTGTAATGCACCATAAATCCCAAATAAGAATTTATGCTGGAAACAAAATGCTCGGCCTGCTCCGAATAAGACTTGTTGCTTTCGGCCAGACGGTTGAACTCCCGCATTTTCTGATACAGGTTTCCCTTGGTCCGGTTGCCGATATAAACCCTTCCCGGTTTGATAACTGCGCCGATAAACTTGACGCCCTTGCTGTAATGCTGCAAATAAACCTTCCGTGGATGCAAACGCAACGACAATTTTTCAACCATAAAACGCCGCAGCTTTTCCTGAATGTCTACCAAAAACTGTTTGTCCCGGTGTACAATGACGAAATCGTCCACATACCGGCCGTAATATTGGGCCTTCAACTCGTTTTTTACAAACTTGTCAAAAGCGTCCATATAAAAATTGGCAAAAATCTGAGACGAAAGGTTTCCGATTGGCAGACCGTGAAAATCGTCGGCCCAAAACAGGCTTTTGGAGCGTGGCAGCCCTTCCCAGTCCGCCTGTCTTCCCTTAATCAGACAATTATGCTGGGGACAGTGGTAAACGATGATTTTTACCAGACGCAGTATCGTCTCCTTGTCCACGCCGTGATAATATTCTCGGATAAAACGTTCCAGACGGGAATATAAAATATTCTTGTCAATGCTCATAAAAAAAGACTGAATATCCATCTTCAGAATATAACAGTCTTTGCTGTAGTTTTCGGAACAGGCGCGAATAAACTCTTCCACCCTTCTGATGCCGTAAAGCGTGCCTTTTCCGGCGCGGCAGCTGTAGCTGTCCCTGATAAACAAGGCCTCAAACAACGGCATCAGTTTGTTAATCACCAGATGATGAATCACCCGGTCCTGAAAATCCGCGGCAAAGATTTCTCTCTTCACCGGCTTGTTGACAATAAAGGCTATTGATCTTCCCGGATAATAAGTCTGTTCATTGACGGCACGCCAGAGATTAACCAGTTTTTGTTCAAAATCCGCCTCAAATTCCAACGCGTTAAACGTTTTGCGCTTATGCCGCCGGCAGTCGTAATAAGCGGCAAACAATTCTTCAAGCCGCACCGGTTCCCGATATGTGGTGTCAAACAATTCCAGCTGCATCACCTGTGTTCCGCTCCCTTTTTGCAAAATAGCCGGGGTGTCTGACAGCTTTCAATAATTTTACTCTCAAGAGCGAGGACACAACGAACGCGGTTACTGTTATTCTTATTGTTGTTGTTCATGTTGCCGTCGGACGGTCTGACGACCCACGCGTTGTTGTCGTTGTTGTTGTTCTCGGACGAAGACCAATCCACACAATTTTAACTGCCGGTTTTTGTCTTAACAACCCGCAACCGGGCTGTCGGCAGTCCTTTTAAAAGTAAAATATGCTCACTCCGCAAGACCTTAATCAATGCGAATTCCGGCAAAGCTTCAGCATTTTATACGGCGGGTTTCGGTAATCCATAAAAATATCGGCATAAAAACTGCTATTTGCTGCGGTTTTTCCATGCCGTAATCTGCTTGCCGATACTGTCGGTAATCATCGCAATCTCGGCCATTTTCTTGTAAGATAATAATTTCAGGTCCAGACAAACCCGTATCTGCAGCTTCAACAACTCAAAATCATCGAGAAACGCCTCCAGAAAAACACGCTTGTCCTGATTTTTGTTCGCGCGGTACAAATTCCGGAACAGCGACAACGTATCGCGTCGCATATCCTGCCCCAGACTGAATTTGTATTCGCGGGAAAAAGTGTTGGTGACTTTATAAATCTCCAACAACAAACGGTAACTGTCGCGGTAAACCGGTAATTCGCTGTATATGGCCACAGTCGTTTAGTCCTTATACCTTAACTTCATTAATACACCCCGGCACAATGATATGTAGCCGAAACCATTTTTTTTATAAATAAACGCCGTATAATATTCAATCCAAACCTCCGAAGTTTTGCACATCCCGTTCTATATAGCTGCTATATAAATTTACTGTCTGCAAAAACCGACACCCCGGTATGAGGATCAGCAACAGAGCGCCGGGGTGGGGTTTTGCCGCTGCCTCTTTTGCCAAGAAAAAAGAAGGTCGGCTAAAAAATTTTCGCTTGCGGCGCGGCCTCCTCCCGCACCGCAAGACAAAATAGACGAATAGACAAATAGTTTATAAAGCGAGGACACAACGAACTGGTCTACTGAGATTCTTAGTGTAGTCGTAGTTCATGATGCCGTCGGACGGTCTGACGTACCAGGCGTAGTCGTTGTAGTGCTCGGACGAAGACCAATAATAACTGGACGAAATTTGAGTTTTCGACAATTTCTGCAAACCAAGGTTGATTGCGCCATAGCTATAACTCATCGCTTTCAACTCACCCGCTGCCGGCAAATACCAACCGCTCGAGCCTTTGCCGCTCGATACTGCTGAAAACGTATTACAATAGTTTGCTGCTGGGTGCGTCTGACTGTCACTAACCAAGCACTGAGTATTAACACGACCATTCATATCAGCTGAGGCTGCACCGCTATCCATATCACCAAGACAAGAAACATTATAACCATAACCGCCCCAGGTTTGATTACTTTCCGTCAAGGCCACTGCAAATCCGGTGCTGCCGTTTACATAGGCCACAATACCAACCGGCGTCTTGCTGGCTATCACGCTGTCTGATATCGTACCATCTGAATACAATATCGCTCCGGGCGCCGCTGCGCTCATATTTCCGCCTCCCTGCGGACAATAGAGCTTGCTCTGGTCAAACGGACATTTTAACGCCTCCAAACCTTCGCAATCCGTTTCACTCTTCGTAAAGCCCAGCGTCTCGCAGCTCGGCGGCGTCGCGCAGGTTTGTGCTGCTGCGGCTCCCGACGCTGCAAGGCTTCCCAGAATACTCAATGTGGCTATCAGTTCCTTTCTCATCTCTTTTCTCCTTTCCTTGCTCTTTACTGCCACCAGCAGCGCAATGCTCCCTCACACCAGTAATTATCCAAATCTACCGCCGTGTCCTTACAACCGGTTACGCAGTAAAGGCCGGTACAATCTTCCCGGCGGCAGACCGAATGCGCCGGACATTCGCTCAGTGTGCACTCGTACAAACATTTCTTACAATCGCTGTATTTTACCGTGCTGCCGCTTTTGCACGTCTTTGCTCCTACCGCCGCGCCGTACTCGCACGTCGTATAGCCTTCGCACGGATTTTCCTTGATTTTGTATTTTTTTCCCTCACAGCTGTCGCAGCTCCCGTTTGATACATACCCATCGGGTATCTCATCATAATCGTAACCGGTGCACATATTGCAGCACGTACCATAATCCGTATCATATTTGCAACGGCCCCCTTCTTCCAGACGCCAGCCCTCCGGGCAGTCCTTGGTATAGCCGGTACACGCTTCCTCAACGTCGAGCTTGCAGTCTTTATATTTGTTTCCGTTGCCGTCGTTACACGCCGTCCCTTCCGGATAATACGGCGGCTGACAGTTGCTGTCCGTATACTTGTAATCTTCCGTACAACGGCAGTTCTTGTAACAGCTCAGCGTATTTGTCACAAAAACGTATTCTCCGGTTTGTCCCACGCCGCAGGAGGACTGGTAACCGTAATCGCTGCACCGTTGTTCCTTGTCGCCCCCGCCGGGCTCGTCCGTTGAGCCGCGTTTGCTCATATGGTTCTGCCAATCCGGCAGCCACCAGGTTGCGGCTACCTTATATTCGGTACCGGGCTCCGAAACTGAGGCGGTGTGTGTATTAATGTGGGGAATGTGGTCGCTGAGAAAATTTCCAGCGGCTTCTTTCAATGGCATCATGGTCATCAGACAACCCGCTGCCAATATGCTCAACTTATGTATTCTCATCGGCCAAATCCTTTTTCGTTTCGGAACCCGTGGGGAAGTAGCTTTCTATTCAACTTCCTTATTGTTGAGAATAGCATATCTTGAGTTTATTATCAATAATTATTTATACCCTATAGACTAAAAATTTAAGATATCCTTAGAATTTCAAGCCTTAGAGCAAATATATCAGTATTATTTGGTTATAACAAACAACCGTTAATTGGTATATAACAATAGTAAACATAAAAACTATTAATATATACCTAACAAAGTATACAATTGGCAGAAATTATTTTTCAGCTTTCACTTGTATAATTTCATAAAACGTCTACATTGAAACATATCAACCCTACAAGGAGAAAAGAAGATGAACGACTGCCTGGAACAACTTGCCGAAAAAAGACGCTCCATATACAATCTGGGGCGCCGGCCGGTTATGAATGAAGACGAAATCGCCGAACTGGTCAGACATTGCGTCAAATTCAGCCCCTCTGCGTTCAACTCCCAGCCCTGCAGGGTAGTCGTTTTGTTTGGCGCCGATTCGCACCGTTTGTGGGAACTCACCCTTGCCGAACTGAAAAAAGTCACCCCGCCCGAACGCTTTGCCGCTACGGAAACAAAAATCCGCTCCTTTGACGCTGGCTTCGGCACAATCTTGTTTTTCAACGATTCGGAAACCACCGCAAACCTGCAGCAGAAATTTCCCTTATATGCTGACAAGTTTCCCCTCTGGGCAGAACAAGCCTCCGGCATCCTGCAATATCTCATATGGACCTCGTTTGCCGAACACGACCTCGGCGCTTCGCTCCAACACTACAATCCGTTGATTGACGACGCGGTCAAAAAAGCCTGGAATCTCCCCGAAGGATGGAAACTTATTGCTCAAATGCCTTTCGGCTCGATTGAAGCTCCCGCAGATGCCAAAACGTTTATTCCGGTTGAAGAGCGCGTCATCATCGTAAAATAGCCGATAGGAATTTACTCCTTAACATAAAATTAATCATTTTGTCCCTATTCTGTAGCATAACAGCAATAAGGACAAGCTATGGAAAAATCTACATTTATCGGATTGACAATGGGTCTTGCCGCCGTCGGCGTCGGTATGGCTCTCAAAGGTGCCGATCCTCACTCTTTAATTAATCCTGCTGCATTTCTCATCATTTTCGTCGGAACCGCGGCGGCTATTTTCAACGCTTTTCCCATGAGCGAAATTCGCAAGTTTCCAACGCTCATCCGCATTATCTTCACCGGCACTAAATTCCCTTCCAAACAAGAAGTTCTCGAACTCTTCGTTTCCGTTGCCAAAGCTGCAAAATCAGAAGGCGTTATGGCTATTGAAAAACGTGCCAATGAAGTTGAAGACCCTTTCATCCGTTCGGCCATGACCATGGTTGCCGACGGATTCAACGGCGAATTTATCAGCAGCGTAATTGATGCCGAAATCAAACAAATGGAAGAACGCCACCGCTCAGGAGCCTCTATCTTTGCCCAATGCGGTATGTATGCCCCCACCCTCGGCGTGCTCGGCGCCGTCATCGGCCTGATCGGCGGAGGGCGGGGCTATCAGAAGTTCAGTTCGGGCGACCCCGACACGAGTAAAACTGCCAGTTCGTGGTTCGGAGCCTGTATCTTTCTGATAGTCGCCGCCACCATTCTGAGGTCGTTCTTCCTCTAAAAACATAAAAAAGACAGTAACTTATGGCTGATTTTGAGATAAATAAAGGTGTGGGCCGTGAGGTT
>OJMM01001289.1_pt1 | contig 15132 bp, 8 predicted proteins | sample 1597231 | NCBI WGS metagenome assembly OJMM01 (sample SAMEA2452128, study PRJEB22498) | human gut metagenome | reverse complement strand
GATGCTTTTTATGACCCTATTATCAAATAATCATGCATATAACGTTGATACTTCCACTCCGCCAGTTCCTTGCCTTCCAGTTTCCGGGCTTTAAAATCTTTGATAATAGGGTCATAATAAGCATCCCAGGCAGCTTTTTGTTGCGGATTCATACGCTTATACATAGCGCGTCCATAACCTTCCAATCCAGTTTTTGTATGAATCTCATTTTCTTTATCCGCCATTTTCAGGTCATAGACAAGGTCCATATCCTTGAATATGTTCATCTCCTGTTCGGAAGCAGCTATACGGCCTTCATATTTATCATAGAAATTTTCCGGCAATGGAAACTTCACCTTATCAAACGCTCCCAAGTCACAAGTGTCGGGCATCCATGTACGGTGCGGGGCTTTATGATGCAACAACAGACAGAACGGTTTTTCTTTCTCCCGTTTGTTCTCCAGCCATTCCAGCGCCAAGTCCGTAGTGATATTGGTGGCATACCCTTCTATCTGCACTTTCTTACCATTATCTATAAAATAAGGATTGTAATAATCACCCTGACCAATCAGAATATTCCAATAATCGAATCCCGTGGGATTAGAGGTAAGATGCCATTTACCAACAATAGCAGTCTGATAACCTGCCTTCTGCAACAGCTTAGGGAAGGTCTGCTGGCTTCCGTCAAACCGGTGCGCATTATCTATAAAACCATTCTTATGGCTATGTTTTCCCGTCAACATACACGCACGGCTGGGTCCGCTTATAGAGTTTGCCACAAAACTATTGGTAAAGACAACTCCTTCATTGCCGATACGGTCGATATTGGGTGTCTCTATAAAACGGTGATCGTAGGCACTGATAGTCTGAAATGAGTGGTCGTCACTCATTATATACAAAATATTCATAGGCTTCTCAGACGCCCCTTTACTCTGAGCAAAGGAGGACAATGTTACCAAGGCGGCTACCCCTGACAAAAAAATGCAGTGTTTGTTGTTCATCACTATAAAATTAAGTTCGTTATGTAATAAATACATTCATTAATTAAGTTCCCCTTACTGAAAAGGAACAGTTTTAATTTTCTGTATCATAATTTATGGAAAAACGTGCAGCAAAGATAAAAATAAATATCCATAAAATAAGACACTTAGCAAATAATAGAAACAGAATCTGTTTCAAAAAACTTCAAAACAGATTCTGCCTTCATCTTACCGTTAATAGCCCGGATTCTGCACCATTTGCGGGTTATTACTTACCTGATCTACCGGAATAGGCATCAAATAATTCGCCGGAGTACGGAATTCACGAATGTGACTTGTCATTTGTGTATCCTTGAAGAAGTCCTCATCTTTGGTAGCTTCCACATTTAATCCTCTCGGATATACACCAAAGTATTTTTCCCCCAACTTCCAGCGACGAAGATCCCAGAAACGTTGTCCCTCGAATGCAAATTCTACACGGCGTTCGTTTCTCAATCGTTTCAAAAAGGCATCTTTCTTCATATCGGTAGGATACGCCGGCATTTTCACATCTCCACGATTACGTACTTGGTTAACTGCATCGCGTGCACTCAGGCTATAAGAACCTGTGTAGTCAGGATCACCATAAGCATTTACCATTGCTTCTGCATAGTTCAACAGAATTTCTGCATAACGGAACAAGATCCAGTTATGCTGCTGGCTGGTAGTAGTTTCACCCGGTTCAAAAGTGACACTGTTATTCACATATTTTCTCAAGTAATATCCGGTAGTCGTGGCATTTTTTATAGGCTGACCGTTCTTACCTCCTTCAAACACTTCTACCGGGGTCGTTTTAGGCCATGCCATACCATTATATACTACGGTCATTCCCAGACGCGGGTCACGATTCGCATACGGGTCTTTAGCCATTTCTGCATTACTCCAGTCAAAAGCTGTACCATCTGTCATTTCATAAGCACTTACCAAGTTTTCTGTCGGACAAGTGGTAGTAGAGCCTTTAGTAACTCCCATCGGGAAGTTTGCAGACTCAAAACTTGTACTTGCTCCCGTGGGACGGCACATGATGACTTCTTTACTTTGGTTATTGGTAGCACCGTACAAATTAGAATATTTCGGGTCCAGACTATATCCTAAAGTACCGGCCTGACTGATAAGATCGTATGCTGCCTGAGCGGCATTTTTCCATTTCTGCGTATCATCGGCAGAATACAAAGGGCTGGCAAGATACAGAGATGCACGAGACTTCAATGCAAGAGCCATACCTTTAGTAGCACGTTGCAAGTTACCTTCTCCACCAGGCATATTGTTATAATTAACAGGCAATTTGTCATTAGCCAGATCAGTACATTCACTGATGATGAAGTTCAGGATAGTAACTGCATCCGAAGGTTCTGCTTCGTTGGCTTCTTCCTGTGTCAGTGTCTTCGTTATCAGAGGTATATTCTGATAACGTTTCACCAACTCAAAGTAATAGAATGCACGCAGAAAGCGAACTTCATGCTCATAATTCAGGTAACTTTTATAATCATCAGCAAAACCGTCGGAATATTTCCATTCATCGAACGTCAGTCCGACACAGTTCTCAAGATAGAAGTTAGCATCATGAATAGCGTTGTAGTAAGTACCGAATACGTCATTGACCGTATAATTGGCTGACCACGTACCATTGACAAAACGTTGGATAGCAGATGATTCGTAAACATGGATAGCATCATCCGTAGCTGCGTCTTGCATAGCTCCCGATGTATTACAGAAGTCATGCGGCAAATAACTATATACCTGTGTAGCCAGTTGTTTCACACGGTCCATGTTATCCAGAATTTGTTGCTTTGAATAATAATCTGTTTCGCTGCAATCCATAAAATCACAAGCTGTGTACAGAGGAGCGGATGTAACCGCAAGCAACAAGGCAATATGTTTGATTTTAAAATACTTCATGTTCATTTTACTTTTTAGAATGATAAGTTAACACCAAAAGTATACTGAGTCATGGTCGGATGATTTGTTCCGATATTTTCAGGATCTAATACTTTAATCTTATCTACACAGAAAAGGTCGTGACCGCGCGCAAAGACTTTGGCACCTTTGATGAATTTACTCTTCTTCATCATTTCCTGTGAGAAATTATAATAAAGTTCCAATGTACGCAATTTCATATAAGACGCATCAGCCACCCACAAGGAGTTAGTCGTATAGTTATTGGCGGAACCTTCTGAAGTCAGACGCGGATATTTAGCATTCGGAGTATCCGGAGTCCAACGATTGTTATAATATTCGGTAGAAATAGTACTGTTACTAATCAAAGGCCAATACACACTTGAAGTGTTCAAAAGACGGCTCTGATTTCCCGTTCCTTGGAACAAAGCATAGATACCGAAACCTTTATATTCCAGATTCAAGTCGAATGAGTAATAGATTTCCGGCATAGCACTGTATCCTAAAGCTACCTGGTCATAAGCGTCAACAACTCCGTCATTGTTCTGGTCTTTATACTTCAAATCACCCGGACGAACATCTGAAAGGTTTTGTTTAACACCGCGGTTGTCAATCTCTTCCTGACTCTGGTAAATACCTTCCACTTCATAACCGAAGAACTGCCCCAAACGCTTGCCTGTACGTTTCAAGTAGTCATGAGGGCGATATTCTTCGTTCTGGTTAATAATCTTGTTACGGTTGAAAGTCAGCATACCGCCAATTTGATAATTAAAATCACCGATTTTATCCGCCCAGCGTACGCTTGTTTCTACTCCATAACTATTCACAACTCCATTATTGATATTGGGAGCTGTCAAACCAAATATAGAAGACACGGCATTATCTCCGCTTACTAAAATATCCGTGCGGTGATCGTAAAAACCGTCAATAGTAACAGATAACTTGTTGAAAGCTATGAAATCGAATCCTACATTCAATTTGTGAGACTTCTCATAGGTCATGTCAGTGATACCCAGTTGAGTAATTTTCATACCACTGATGCTTGCCGGATTTTTTCCGAAATAATAACTTCCCCCTGTACCATACACATCAAGATAAAGGTCAGTACCATAATCAGCACGTCCGGAAATACCGTAGGAAGCACGAAGTTTCAACAGGTTTAACCAGTCGCTTTTCAAGGCAGCTTCTTCCGACATAATCCATGCGGCACCTACCGATGGAAAGATTCCCCATCTATGTCCCGGTTCCAGAATGCTGGCGGCAGAACCGGATAAAGATGCGTCCAGTACATAACGATGGTCATATACATAATGGGCCTGTGCCACTACATCCATAAATGCCTTCGAGTTGTTCTGACCTTTGGCATTTGTTTTATCCATATTGTATTGCAGAGTTGCAACCAGACTATGCTTATTCCAGTCCTTAGCATAGTTGGCATAGGCCCCAAAATTGAAATGATTGACCGAAGATCCTACACTTTTACTGAATGAAAGAGTACCTTCATTACGTAAAGTATTATAAGTAGTTTCTCCGGTTTCCCAATTCATCGTTGCTTGTTCATATCCGAAGTTCATGGTATTGTTGTCCCAATAAGAAGCACTGTTGTCCAAACCTACCTGAAAGCCTACTGATAATCCTTTCACAAGAGCACTCAAATCTTGATTCAATTTCATATCAGCATACATATTACGGGTTTGAGAGCGAGCATAGCCTCTACCGGAAATACTTGCAATCGGATTGTTGGAATATACAGTTGTACCACCCCATACATTGCGAGACGTTTTTACAGGAAATGCTCCAGAAGGAACTTGATACAATGCACTGAAAATGTTCGATGTCGTTTCTCCCGGACGGTTATGTTCGGAGAAATTTCCAAACAGGTTCAGCTGTACGGTAGTTGTAGGACTGACAGTAATATCCAAATTGGTACGAATATTCAGTTTTGAGTATTTGAACTGAGTGGAGTAACCGTCATTATCACTTGTCGGTTCCAATATACCATTATCATTCAAATAATTCAACTGAGTGAAATAACGTACAAATTCTCCACCACCTCTTGCCGAGAAGGTTACATTGTTTCCATAACTATGATCTCGTAATGCTTCGTCCCACCAATCTACATTCGGATATACATCCGGATTACTTTGAGTTCTGAAAGCTTCCAGTTCTTTAGCCGAATAACGTGCCGACAATCCATCGTTGGTCAATCCTTCATTCAAAGCTTTGGCATAAGTATATCCATCAACAAATTCCGGCAGACGTTGTGGGGTAGCCATATTGAATTGATAAGAGAAATTAATCTCCGGCTTACCCATCCTTCCACGTTTCGTTTTCACCAAGATAACACCATTGGCACCTTTCATTCCGTAAAGAGCCGTAGAAGCTGCATCTTTTAAAACAGTGACAGACTCTATTTCATCAGCACTTATTTGATCCAGTGAACGTTCAAAACCGTCTACCAACACTAATGGAGTAGTAGAACTGCTGGTTCCATATCCGCGTACTCTCAATGTTGCAGCGTCATCCCAGGCATTACCGGAATTTTGCAACACTTGCAATCCGGGAATCAAGCCATAAAGCATATTAGAGTTATTGATGCTTTTCTTATGCGAAAGTTCCTCCTCACTTGCTACTGCAGTTGCCGTAGTCGATTCTTTCAGATTGAAAGAAATGCCGCGTCCATACTCTATAGCCACTTTACTTTTGCGTGCAAACAAGCTGTCCTGTTCCTGAGCTACAATAGCTACCGGAGAACACAACATACACGCTACTAATAACTTGATACTTTTTCTCATGAGTATATTGTTATTTCTATTTTCTGTTAATATCATTAATTAATTATTCCCAACCCGGATTCTGAACAAGGCCATATCCTTTATTGATTTCTACTGAAGGAAAGGCGCTCAAGCACCATCTAGGTTCGAAACCGCTAGTCCACCATACACGCGGATATTTGGTCAATTCATATGGAACAAATTTATATTCGCCTGTATCTTTATGTTTATATACATGCAAACCATGTAACTGCTTCTCAAAAACATTATAAAGCTTCCAACGAATCAAATCAAAGAAACGAACTTCTTCGTAACCGAACTCACAAGCACGTTCACGCAATAAAGCTTCACGAAATTCTTTTTGCCCCAATCCTTTTTTAAGTCCAGGCAAGTTTACACGAGCACGTACTTTATCAACAGCATCGTATGCTTGCGCATTGGGAGAACCATTATACTCATTCAACGCTTCTGCATAACTAAGATAAATTTCTGCTAAGCGCAGGAACGGCCATTGTATAGGACGGTTTTTCCATTCCGTATTCCGATCCAAACCCCATTTACGGCATGCCAGTCCCGTACCCAAACTCAATACATGCGTGCTTCCACCTTGTGCCCAGTCTGCTCCCTGTGGATAATTTACAGGATCACTAGCCAATGCTTCTGTCAATGCAGCTGTTCTACCATTGTATTTGTCTCCATCCAAAATAAATGTTTCATATAAACGAGGATCACGATTCAAAAATGGATTCTTAGCTTGTTCAGGATTATCCCAACTAAAATCAGTACCATCGCTCATCTGGAACATATCAAAGTATTCTTTAGTAGGACAATAACCTCCCCAACGAATAGAATTGCTTAATATCGAATTAGCGTTGGCATTTAATATATTTCTTCTAACAGAAATTAAAGTTTCTGTTGTCCCACGATCATAATATGCACTAGTATATGCCCCACGAACATCAGATGTACCATTATCACCAACTTCTACTAACTTATAATAACCATTTTGATTCAATGCAGTGAAAAACTCTTCACAAGCATTAATAGCATCTTTCCAACGTTCTTTATTATATCCACCAAACCAAGTCATCAAACTAGATGAAGCTTCTCCATCACAGTAGGGAGCATTATCATTGAATAATGGACTGGCTACAAACAGTAAAACACGTGCCTTAAGGGCCATAGCTCCAGCTTTTGTCATGCGACCATCCCAGTTTGCCAAATCATTATCTGATATTCTCCATGGAAAATCAGGACAGTTAATAGCATCGTTAAGCAAACCTATGATAAAATCTACCGTAGCTTGTAAAGTGGCCCTCCCTGGTAGATTCACATCTTCAGGGTCAATAGCGTGATCTACAATAGGCAAAGCACCAAAGTGACGCAACATATGAGAATAATAAATAGCAACTATCATTTTAGCTTCCGCTTTCAGGCGAGATTTTTCAGTTGCATCCATATCAGGTACACGGTCAACATTTTCATAAAGAAGCCAAGCGTGACGGATACCTGTCCACATATGCGAATCAGCATCGTTAAAACGACATTTAGTTCTCTGTCCCGTAGGATATGAACTTTTTCTATCTTCTATAGAAGCATTATAATTACCCGGATAATAAACTTTAGCTAATCCAGAATAACCTACGTTATCATAGTTCAAATCTGTCAAACCTTCAAGAGTCCCCAACCACATTTGCGTCCAATAACCTGAAGTTTCCATTCCATAAGGAAGATATTGATAACTCTTCCACAAGATACGACGGGCGTATTCTGAAGTGGAAAAAATAGTATCAATCGTTACATCTGAACTAGGTGGCTTTTGCAAGAACTTGTCTCCGAAAGCCAAGTCTTCGCAGGAAACCCCGACAAACAAAGTACCCATCAAAAGGGTTGTATATAATAATTTTCTTAATGACCTCATGATTCTACATTATTAAATTAGAAACCAACTTTTAATCCTACATTTACGACTTTGATAAGCGGATAGGCTGTTCCATCCGGATTAGCTTCCGGATCACTTACTTTCAATTTGTCGAAAGTCAGCAGATTGTAACCTGAAACAAAGAGCCGAAGTGAACCAATGTGCGCCTTCTTCATTAATGAAGAAGGAAATGAATAACCAAGCTCTATATTTTTCAAACGTACGTAAGATGCATCTCTTAACCACAAATCAGAATCCTGATAATTGTGTGATTTACTCTTAAAGGAAAGCGCAGGTGCTTTAGCAGAATTTCCTTTCTCTGGTGTCCAGGCATCTTCAATCATGTATTTCATGACAGCTGAATTATTACTTTCACCAAACGGTACCCGATACATAGAACTCAAAAGACGAGAAGTTTTGAATGCGGCAGACCAAGTCATACTAAAATCAAATCCTTTCCAAGAGACGCCTAAATTCATACCAGCTGTATAAAGAGGATATTTCGGATAACCGATATCTCTTACATCTTTTTCATCAATTTTTCCATCTTTATTCAAATCTTTGTATTTTACATCACCAGCTAAAGGTACATAACCAGAACCTTGGTCAGGAATCCCTCCTTCAATATTTCCTTTCAGATTCTCATAATTGGCAGCTTCTTCTTCTGTAAAATATCCATCAAAAACATAGCCAAATTGCTGACCAACAGGTTTTCCTTCAGTTTGCATCCATTCATAGGGGTATGTAATCTCATCGATAAATACAACCTTATTCTTGGCGTAGGAAAGATTAGCTCCGATGTTATAACGCACCTCATTGATACGATCTTCCCACTTTAGATTGATTTCATAACCCTTATTATCAACTTTACCAATATTTGCAATAGGCAAGCTAACTGCCAAGTAATCGGGAGTTACAGTTCGTGCCTTTAATATATTTTTACGATGTTCAACAAAATAGTCAAAGTTTAAACTCAATCGATCTTTGAGAAACTTCATATCAACACCATAGTTTTGCTTAGCCGCTGTTTCCCATGTGACATTAGGATTCCCCTTCTTAGATTCTACCGCTCCGGCAATATTAGTTGAAGTATTTATACCAAAATTATAACTTCCTGAGCTAATCAAATATTTATCAGGTAAATATAGAAAACGGGAATAATCACTAACACGATCATTTCCTACAATACCATAAGAACCACGAATTTTAAAGTAATTAATTACCTTCTTTATTGGCTGAAAGAAATTCTCTTCTGAAATAATCCATCCCAATGATCCAGCAGGGAAAAGACCAAATCGTTGTCCCTCTGCAAAGTTTTCAGAACCATTATAACCTAAACTTAAATCTAGCAAATATTTAGTTTTATAATCATAAGTTGCACGTCCTACCAAACCAACATAACTTCTTGGAATACCAATAAATTCTGATGGACTACTACCTTCATAAGGATAATAAGTCATAGATTGATTATACATAGCTAGTGCAGACACGTGATGATTTCCAAAATCACGCTTATAGTTTACAGCAGCCTCTAAATACCAGTTTCTTGTTTGACCTGTACTTTCAGAATATCCCAGCTTTTGGTAATCCTGACTCTTTTTATATATCAGCTCATTATTTGTATTATAAATCGCTTCATACTTATTGGCACGCCCTTCCCGACGCTTTGTGATAGTTACACCACTGTTGTATGCTCCTTTCACATGTACCTTTAACCCTTTAGTTAAAAAATCCAATTTTTGATCTAATTGAAAATCAAAGTTTAATGTGTTTTGAGTACGGTTATTATATCCTTTCCCATAATAAGTATTTAATGCATCATAATAATTACCAATAGAAAAAAGATCAGTATCCGATACTACCCATTTACCATCTACAATACCTGCACCAGCAAAAGGAACAGCGGTATAAATATCCCGAAATAAGTATTTTAACTGCGTGTAAGTACCATTATTGTAATTTGGTTCTTGTTTATCATTAAGATAACCTCCTAAATTAATCTGCATAGAGGTTGTCGAGGTTACATTAATATCCATATTAATACGGTAGTTATAACGATTATACTTAAATCCTTTATCATTACCGTTTTCTTCAAATGTTTTAAAGAGTCCATCTTGAGTAAACACTCCTAATGAAGCAAAATACTTAACTCTTTCCGAACCTCCTGATATATTAAAATTATGTTGTGTTTGTAAAGCTGATTTCTTAATCAACATATCTGTCCAATCAGTATTTGGATACACAAGAGGATCACTATTGGTACGGAATTTCTCAATTATATCAGAAGAAAAAGCTAGTTGATCCTCTGAGACACCATCATGTAGTTGAGCATTATTATAAGCATTTGCATAACCATAGCTATCTGCAAATTCCGGTACTCTTGAAGGCATTTGCCAAGCATAAGTAGTTGAAAAATTTACTTTTGCTTTTCCCGATGTACCACGTTTGGTTGTAACCAGAATAACACCATTTGCACCTCGTACACCAAATACGGCAGTAGCAGAAGCATCTTTCAATACTGTTATACTTTCGACTTCATTCGGATCTAATTGAAAGAAGGAACGTTCTACACCGTCCACCAACATCAAAGGCTGAGATAAGTCAGTACTTAAAGAACCGACACCACGCACATACAAAGTTGCATCATCGGCACCAGGCTGTCCACTAGATTGCACACTGGCCAAACCTGTGACCTTACCGGTCAAAGCATTAGCCATACTTGCAACTGGAGATTTTAATAGTTCTTCATTATTAATAGAAGAAAGAGCACCAGTCACAGTTACTTTCTTTTGAGAACCGTAAGCGATAATTTGTACCTCCTCAAGTTCCTGAACATTCTCATTCAATTTAATTTTCAGACTTCTTTCTCCTTTATAATGGATTTCTTTATTTTCATATCCAATATAAGAAACCATAATAGTAGCTCCTACCGGAACTTTCAGCTTAAAATTACCGTCTGTATCGGTAATTACTCCTGCACTCATGCCTTTTACTGTAACAGTTGCCCCAATCACAGGACCAAAATTATCAGTAACAGTACCAGTAACTTCAATTACCTTCTTTTGTTGTGCTATATCTTGGCCCGTCGAAAAGGAAATAGTTTCCATTTCCGTTGAAAAAGCCGCTTGCCCTACAGACAATGTGGCTGCCAATAGCCATATTCTACAAGGTATTTTCATAGAACTGACTCGTCTTTTCATACACTTTTAATTTTTTAGTAGTTAATAATAAATAAAGGTTAATAACAGAATACTTGTCATGTTAAATACTTAGATAGAATCTTACTATTTGATGGTAAGCGAATTGTTGAATGTCTTTTCATACGTAATAGATTTTATTGTTGTTTAACTTTTCGCTTCAAAGGACGCGTTTTATTTTAAATTATATCTGCTAGAATTTTCCTTTATAACTGCACAAATTGTATACGGACGATTTATATTATACCCGGACAATTTATATACATCGAACAACATCCGATATAACTACCTGATTATAAATACAATTACCAGTAAAAGCACATTTTTCCTCCAACTATAATTTAAGTGTTAAACGTAACCGGATAGACTAAGAAAAAATAAAAGGAACACCTTATTAAAGTTGTGCTCCTAGCTACAAATACTGTAATGTGATGAAGTATTTTCCTATGGTTGAAGCATGAAAAGTCGAGAAGTCATTCGCTCTTTTCCTTCCAATTCAATTCGGTCTTTGTATATTCTAACAATGCCGAATGAATTTTTATCCGGAGTTTCAATCATACCTTCTACAGTATTACATGGAATATGATCGAAGTATCCAAAAGCTCCCGAATGATGATGGCCAGAAAATATAGCTTTTACGCAATTATAGCGATTAATAACATCTAATATTTCCATATTATTTAATGCAGTAAATTGACTTCTGGGATATAACGGATGATGACAGAAAATCAATACGTTTCTATTTTTCTTTTCGCTTTTCTTCAAAAGGTTGTCCAGCCACTGCAATTGCCGGCTGCTTACGCCTCCATTCCACCTAGCGCCTTGAATTTCTTTATTTACTTTAATCTGATTCTGTATTCTCAAAAGTTCCTGCTCTTTTGCTGTTCCGACAACATTTGAATAAGCTGCTATTTCGTTTGTATTCAGAAATACAAACACCCAGTTCTTTTTCATAAATGAATAGTATTCTGAAGGCATTTTAAGCTTCTTATATAATACTTTATTATCTGTAATACCTTTATAATCATGATTTCCAGTAGTATGGAATATTTTTTTGTTTAAATGTTTCAGACATATTAATACTGAATCTAAATCTTTTTGATCTCTATCAATGATATCACCCAAATTAACTGTAAACTGTACCTTTTGATTATTAAAATAATCAATACTTTCATGTAATTTACCTAAAGAGTTTCGATAAAATCGAGTTTTTCCAGATTCACAGTCAGCATATTGTGTATCTGCAATCAAACCAAACACGATAAGCGGAGGACTACTTTGAGCAAAAATATTATTTAAGGAGAAGAATATACCTACTATAAATACGGCCCATGAAATATTAATGTTTTTCATTACTTAATTTTATTTGATGTTCATACTTAGTTTATCTCATTCAAATGCCTATTAAGTATTTCTCTATCCATTTATTAACCCATAAGCAAAGGTAGAAAAAAAGATACTGAAATGCAAAAAAAGAATTGAATATCATTTCATATACTAAATTTAATCAAATATAGAAATCTTGAATGTGCTGATTAATTCATCAAACTCTTCTTCTTAATATCGAAGATTAATAAAAGAATTTGCTTTAAAATTTAATATCTCTTATCTTTGCTATATCATAACACAAGTATGTATATACTAAATCATTATACAATGAAAACATTCATTCAATGCATAATCTTTGCTATTCTGACATTTACCAGTCCTTTTCTCGATGCTCAAGAGAAAATAATTGCATGTCCGAATGAATTACAACAAGAATGGGCAAATGCTGAAATAGGAGTTATCATTCACTTTGATATGCCGGTATTCCACCCCGACTATAATTGGCGACAATTTGGTACCCATCCTTCACCATCTACATTTAATCCTTCTTCCCTTGATACCGATCAATGGATACACACAGCCAAAAGCCTTGGAGCCAAATATGCAGTGTTAGTAGCCAAACATTGCAGCGGTTTTTCATTATGGCCAACAACGGCTCATGAATACAGTATAAAAAATTCACCTTACAAAAATGGAAAGGGAGACATTGTAGCCGAATTTGTCGCTTCTTGCCGAAAATACGGAATTAAACCAGGAATCTATGCCAGTACTACCGCTAATGGTTTTCTACATGTCGACAACCCTGGACTTGTCAAGAAAGGAAGTCCGGTCACCCAAGAAGAATATAACAAAATAGTAGAGACACAATTGACCGAACTTTGGAGTAATTACGGAAAACTGTTTGAAATATGGTTTGATGGCGGCGTACTCTCTCAGCAAAATGGAGGAGCTGATATATTGACACTTATTCAACGTTTACAGCCCAATTCCATTGCATTTCAAGGCCCTTATGGATATCCGAATTTAATCCGCTGGGTAGGTAATGAAGAAGGTAACTCTCCTTATCCCTGTTGGGCAACAGCCGATGCAACAACTTCCGCTGATGGCGTACAGAAGATAAAAGGCTTATACGGTAATCCACACGGAAACTACTGGTGTCCCGGAGAAGCTGATTTCACACTACGCCGTAATGACTCATTCCAAGGTGGTTGGTTTTGGCGCGCTAATGAAGATCATCTGATATTTTCTACTGATGAGCTTTTACTTAAATATGAAACCAGTGTAGGACGTAATACCAATATGCTGCTTGGTTTAGTAATAGATAAGAACGGCTTGGTTCCTGATGCTGATGTAAAAAGAGCGAAAGAATTCGGTGACATTATACGAAAAACATTTTCAAAACCTATCCGAAAAATATCAGGCAAAGGATACGAACTATCTATCCGGTTAAACAAAGAGACCAATATAAGCCGTATCGTATTGTCAGAAGATATAGCATTTGGAGAAAGAGTTCTGAAATATAAACTAAAAGGTCTGTGTAATGGAAAATGGATACAACTTTCTGAAGGAAGTTGTATCGGTCATAAACGGATTGAACATTTTCCAACTCACTCCTTATCTGTTGTAAAGTTGGAAATAGAAGAAGCTAAAGATAATCCGGTCATAAAGTCTTTCGCAATATATTAACACTAAAAAGAAAAGGAGAAACTTGACAACAATAAGTTTCTCCTTTTCTTTTTAGATATTTCTTTCAAAGATATCCAGTAAGTAAACCAAAATAATTTCTTATAATCCCAACTTTGCCGAAATCTCCAACATTCGTTGAATCGGCTTCACTGCCTTTTCTGCTACTTCAGGATCCACCGTAATTTCCGGCGATTCATTCTTCAGACACTCATAGAGCTTCTCTAACGTATTCAATCGCATGAAGCTACACTCGTTACATCCGCACGTACTATCGTTCGGAGGAGCAGGGATAAACGTTGTCTGCGGACACTTCTTCTGCATCTCATGCAAGATACCCGATTCGGTAGCCACAATATACGTGTTTTCCGGATGGTTCACGGCATACTTCAACAATGCTGCCGTAGACCCTACCACATCCGCCAGTTTCAAAACCGTACTCTTACATTCGGGATGTGCCAAGACCAACGCTTCCGGATGCTGCGCTTTCAATTCCACAATCTTTTCAACAGAGAACTGTTCATGCACGTGACAGGCTCCGTCCCAAAGCAACATATTCCTGTTCGTAACAGAGTTGATATAATTACCCAAATTCCTATCCGGACCAAAGATTATTTTCTCATCTTTGGGGAAGCTTTCCACGATCTGCTTCGCATTGGTGGAAGTCACCACCACATCTGTCACTGCTTTCACGGCAGCTGTTGTGTTGACGTACGAAATAACGGTGTATCCCGGGTGCTCTTTGACAAACTGTGCAAACTGATCCGCCGGACAACTGTCCGCCAACGAACAACCTGCCGCCATGTCGGGTACCAACACTTTCTTGTCCGGACAAAGCACCTTTGCCGTTTCCCCCATAAAGTGAACGCCACACATCACAATAATGTCCGCTTCCGTTTTGGCTGCCCATTGAGCCAATGCCAAACTGTCGCCAACGTAATCGGCGATGTCTTGTATTTCACCCTTCTGGTAGTAGTGACCCAGAATGATTGCATTCTTTTCTTTCTTCAGCTCGTTAATAGCCTTTATTAGTTCATTCATTATTATATTCTATTTTCTTTCCTTTTAAAAAAAATCCTTTGTTAGTGATGATAGCCTGTTAATAGTGTTAGCAAATAAATACGATTTTTCTTGCCGAATAAGTTATTAGTCCATACTTCTGCTTTATAAGTCCGTTATGAACGGAAGGAAAGGTGGAAGATTGACTATTTATTATCTTCATTATCAATGCAAGCCCTATCAAATGGGAGAATACTATTAACTCCCTGTTGATAAAGTGCAAAGTTAAAAACTTTATGGATATAAACAGGCAGATAAGTGCTGAAAAATATGTT
>OJMM01001274.1_pt1 | contig 15248 bp, 9 predicted proteins | sample 1597231 | NCBI WGS metagenome assembly OJMM01 (sample SAMEA2452128, study PRJEB22498) | human gut metagenome | reverse complement strand
AAAGACGGCTTCCTGTATGCACCATCTTGATAAGACCGCGCATCATCTGCTCGCAAGCATAGAAGTCGGCAATCACTCCGTCTCTCAACGGACGGATGGTACGTATGTTTTCGTGGGTCTTTTCGTGCATCATCTTTGCCTTGTCACCCACGGCAATCATCTTATCGGTACGACGGTCCAAAGCCACCACCGAAGGCTCATCCACCACAATCTTGCCATTCGTGGTGATGATGGTATTGGCTGTGCCAAGGTCCATCGCTATTTCTTGTGTAAAGGAGAATAATCCCATTAATATTTACGATTTAACTATTTACGATTTACGATTGATATTCCTCTTGTTTACAATTTGAGATTCAGACTTACGATGTAACTTCAATCGTAAATCGTAAATCGTCAAATCGTAAATCCGAATTAGTGTTTAAAGTGACGGAACCCAGTAGTTACCATGGCAATGCCATGCTCGTTGCAATATTCAAACGAGAGTTCATCCTTGATACTTCCACCCGGCTGGATGACGGCTGTTACGCCTTCATTGCCGGCAATTTCCACGCAGTCGGGGAAAGGGAAGAATGCGTCACTTGCCATTACAGCGCCATTCAAGTCGAAACCGAAGTTTTTGGCTTTCTCGATAGCCTGCTTCAAAGCATCCACACGGCTGGTCTGACCTACACCACTTGCCAACAACTGCTTTCCTTTTGCCAGCACAATGGCATTCGACTTACTGTTCTTCACAATCTTGTTTGCAAAGAGCATATCCTCAATTTCCTGTGCAGTGGGAGCCTTCGTAGTTACAGTCTTCAATTCTTCAGGAGTTTCCACCTTAAGGTCGCGGTCCTGAACCAATACGCCATTCAACAAAGAACGGAACTGCTTCTTAGGCAGAGCTGCCGGCTTGCGGACCAGGATAATACGGTTCTTCTTCTGACCGAGGATTTCCAACGCATCCACATCATAATCGGGAGCGATAATCACCTCAAAGAAAATTTTATTGATTTCTTCGGCAGCAGCCTTGTCAATCACGGCATTAGTGATGAGCACACCACCAAAAGCGGATACCGGGTCACCGGCAAGCGCATCGTTCCATGCTTCGAGCACAGTGGGACGTGAAGCCAGTCCACAAGCATTATTATGCTTCAGGATAGCGAAAGTCGTATCCTTGAATTCGTCAATCAAGTCAACGGCAGCATTGATGTCGAGCAGGTTGTTATAAGAGATTTCCTTACCGTGAATCTGGTCGAACATAGCATCCAGATTGCCATAGAAATAACCTTTCTGATGCGGATTCTCACCATAGCGTAAAGTCTTCTGGCTGTTGGCAGAGCAACGGAAAGCGGAACCTTCCTCACCATCGAAATAGTTGAAGATGGCAGAATCATAGTGTGAAGACACTCCGAAAGCCTCTTTGGCAAACCAACGGCGTTCTTCGATGGTAGTAGTGGCTCCGTGTTCCATCAGCATGTCGCGGAACGGCTGATATTGTGCTTGCGAAGCGATGATAACCACGTCGTTATAGTTCTTGGCTGCGGCACGAATCAGAGAGATACCGCCTATGTCAATCTTTTCGATGATGGCAGGTTCTTCGGCACCACTGGCAACGGTAGCCTCAAACGGATAGAGGTCAACAATGACGAGGTCTATTTCGGGGATTTCATATTTTTCAATCTGTTGCATGTCTTGCTCCAATCCGCGGCGGCAAAGGATACCTCCAAAAACCTTCGGATGCAAAGTCTTCACGCGTCCGCCCAGGATGGAAGGGTATGTAGTGAGGTCTTCCACTGCCTTGCAGGGATAACCCAGGGATTCTATAAACTGACGGGTTCCACCGGTTGAGAGGAACTCTACACCTTCTTCATGCAGTTTGGTAATGATTTCGTCCAAACCTTCCTTATGGTAAACAGATACCAGAGCTGTTTTGATTCTTTTTGTTTCAGACATGGATTTGCGTATTAAAGTATGCGTATATTAGTATTTGATGCGCAAAGTTACAAATTTTGTTTATTCATACATACATTCATACACAATAAATTAGGTATAATTAAAAAAGGCGGCATCTGTTTCCAGTCTGCCGCCTTTTTTTAAGGGTTATTTTATAACACAATCACCCTCGCCGATTTGTTATCCATATCCGGCATTGTCATGCCGATGGGCGCACCGATATACGTAGGGTCACAGACAATGTATTTCATATTATCTATTCGAATGTAGTCTCCTTTCACGTCCTCACCTATCGCTATAGCAGTAGCCAAATGTCCCGGGTAATACACCAATGCACATTTCAGTCCAAGTAAATCACGGACAATACGAGTAAATAGAATACTGCGGTCTTCGCAATCGCAATATGGATAATAGAGTGTTTCATCAGCAAAGAAGGCACGGTCTTCGCCCCAAACCTTGTCATCATACTCATAGACAAAAGCCGTCTGCGCCCAATGGCAGAGAATATCCACTGCTTCTGCCAACGGGCGATTTTGGATAATCCCCTTCAAAGCAGTATAAAGTTCATTCTTCGCCTCGCTGTTCATAGGCACATTGGCACACATCGCCCAACGGGTCATGAAATCATCGCCTATGCAAGAGGTAGGATAGTCTTCGTAAAACGCCATCAGGTATTCGTCTTCCGTCACCGATGCCTTCAGCCACTTCACATCCGATGATTGCAGAACACGTTTCGGAGCTATTTTTCTTGACAACTGCTGTTCTTGGGTTATATATAAGGAAAGTGCCTGTTCATGAGGGAAAGATGCCTCACAAAGTTGAATTTCATCAGTACTGCAATTGTCCGCATAATAGAAAGTATCGTCTATTTGCCAACAAGGTTTATCAAAAATGAGATGTTGGCTGGCATAAAGCATATAAAGGTGATTGTTTGCCATCGCCAAACGCATCTGATAGCCCGATTGACAATAGATGTAGGCTTTGAGCAATTCTGCTTCATTGCTATTTTGTCCTAAAAAGCCGTCACACAAGACATCAAGCATACGCAGATAGCTCCAATCACAAAGTTGCCTGCGGATGCGTAACTCCAAGCAATCGCGTATCACATTATTATATTTTTCCCCGGACAGTTGTTCCCACGCTTGGGCTATGCTCTCCGTTTTCAGATTAGGCAACCGAAATTTCAACGCCTCATCCAGCCTTACCTGCATTTCCGTACCATAAAGCGAAAACGCGAATGTCTGTTCCATAGGATGAGGTTGTTCGCGAATGGGTACAACCGGAACGGGCTGCGGCGTAGGTTTCGGGATGCCTATTTGTTCCTCTATGACAATAGGATTGTCCTCAATCGGTTTCTTTCTATCTTCTTCCTTGATAATTACAGGAGGCACATTTTTCTCCTTAGGTTTCGGAATAGTCAAAAAGGCTTTATTAGAAGTCCATGCCTGGCGGATGAAATCGATATACTCTTTGTTTGCCTTGTCCCGAAAGTCGCTGTATTCCAATTTCGTTTGCTTCTTGAAGGATTCGTAGACAGAACGAAAGTCATCGTCTTGAGCCATTGCATTCGCGCAAGATAAAATGATTGCTATAACAAATAAACTTCTATACATAGATATACATCTGCTGCTGATATTATCTGGTTTTTTGCAAAAAAGCAAAAACAATACCCAATGAACTTCTGCCACACAACTTAAACAGAAGTATACATCGAGCACTCCACAAAAAGAGTTTTATTTTAATTTCCAAGATTTCCATTTATCCCCCAATGTAGAAGGCACATTAACTGTAGGTGTCTGAGGCTTACCATTTACCACAATAGACTTCTTCTGTACATTGTCTTTCACATAATTAGAAAGTTCTCCCAAGGTCACATTGCCTTTTGTTTCTTGAAGTTTCTTCAATAAATAATAAGTAAACAACCCATGTTGTTGGTCTTTATAAGGGTATGCAGTCTCATCTCCCTGTGCGGCAGAAAGAACGACAAGATTTCCAGAAGGTTCCGTAACCTTCACTTTTATAGCTACTCCACGAGCAGCCGTCAGCATACCTCCCTCGCGCTTAGATCCACTGAAACAAGCATCCAAAAATATGGTTATAGAATGAGCTGGCATAGCACCAAGTGTGCTATAGAATTCTTTTGTACTATAGCCCGTATTAACATCCGTACCATAGCCATCAACTGGTAATAGATAAGCAGACTTGTTCTTTTCATCAGGAATTCCATGTCCTGCATAGTAAACTATAACTTTAGACGTTCCACCATATACATCTATAACTTGTTTCAACCAATTTAAATGATACTTCATATCATTTAAAGTTGCATCTGCTACAAAATGTATATTATTTTCCGGTATTCCGAGTGTTTGTTTGCAATATGCAGTGAAACTTTTACCATCATTTATTGCATAAGGAACTTTTGCTTCACGACGATAGTTTTCATTAGCAATTACCAAAACAAATGTCAACTCATTTTTAATGTTTACAAACGGAATATTCATATCCACATCTGCCGAGTGTATATTCCGAATATACTGAACAAATGGAGTGTCTTCCTTTTGGAATTCTATATCTTTTGCTATTATAAAATTCCACACTTCCAAAGCTTTCTCTTTGTCACCTATAATAGAATACAACTCTCCTTTTGTATCATAGAATTGCAAATTGTTGGGATCTATTTTAATCGCATTGTCAACCATTTCAAAAGCTTTCTGTACATTTTTGACAACGCCTGTACCATTTATATACAAATAAGCCATATTATTATATGCCCAAGCATAATTTTGTACCATTGCTGCAGAATACCATTTGACCGCTTGAGCATAATTTTGTTGTACGCCTTTGCCTTCAGAGAAATAAAGCCCTAGATTATACTGCGCTTCTGGACTTCCTTGTTCTGCAGCCTTCATAGACCATTGAAAACCTTGACGGTAATCTTCAGAAACGCCCCTACCGCTCATATAACAAAAACCAACACGATATTGTGCTTCCGGAAGTCCTTGTTCTGCAGCCTTCATACACCATTGAAAACTTTGACAATCATCTTTTGAAACGCCTATCCCGTCCATATAACAAACACCGACACGAAATTGTGCTTCTGGAACCCCTTGTTCTGCAGCCTTCATATACCATTGAAAACCTTGACGGTAATCTTTAGAAACGCCCCTACCGCTCATATAACAAAAACCAACACTACATTGCGCATCAGCAAGTCCTTGTTCTGCAGCCTTCATATACCATTGAAAGCCTTGACGGTAATCTTTAGAAACGCCCCTACCGCTCATATAACAAAAACCAACACTACATTGCGCATCAGCAAGTCCTTGTTCTGCAGCCTTCATATACCATTGAAAGCCTTGACGTTCGTCTTTTAAGACTCCAGTTCCATCCATATAGCAATGACCAACATTACGTTGGGAAAGAGCATTACCTTGTTCAGCTGATTTTAAAAACCATTGATAACCTTGGTACTCATTTTTGTGAATACCTTTTCCTGACATATAACAAAAACCTACCCAATACTGCGCATCTACAATTCCTTGCTCAGCAGCTTTCATATACCACCCAAAACCTTGTTGCTCATCTTTTAAGACACCATCACCATTCATATAACAATGGCCAACATAATATTCAGCAAGTGCATAACCCTGTTCGGCAGATTTTAAAAGCCACCGATAACCTTGAGGTTCATCTTTAGAAGCACCATTTTCATTAAAACAACAAAGACCAACAACACACTGCGCATCAGCATGCCCTTGCTCAGCTGATTTTAAACTCCACAAAAAACCTAGTTGTGCATCCTTAGAAACACCAACACCATTAAAATAACACCAACCTACATAATATTGAGCATCAGAGATTCCTTGTTTAGCTGATTCCAAAAGCCACTTGAAGCCGGTTTGTTCGTCTTTTTCTAATCCCTCTCCAAATAAATAAGAATATCCTAATTCATACTGAGCATTAGAATCGCCTTTCAATGCATCTTGATGCAATGATTGAGTATATGCATTTAAGCTAAATGCAGTTATAAATACAAATAGAAAAAGTACATTTTTCATCTTTATCTTTCTTTTTCAACATCTAACAAACATAAATTCTATACAACAGACTCACTTTTGCTACCTTTATCCAAGCACTCCATTGTTTGTAACCTTTTTATTATCAACATAGTCAGATCAACAATAGTCTGCATATCCACACGATTTATATTTTCTTTATGTTTCACATTATGGTTTTGATACAGCACATAATAATCAAGTACTTTTCCAAAGAGATTACACACTTCTACTGCACAACCTTGCCCCTTTAGATAATTACCCAAATCCTCTTTCTGTTTCTCCAAAGGTTTATTGTTTTGTAGAACAGTTTTCAGCAATAGCTCCAAGGCCAAGCGCAAATCATCTAATACATTTCTATCATATATGCCTTGATTATATTTTTCTTTAGCACTTGTATATAGTTTATGTATCTTCGGATATTTTTTAAGAAAAGTCTCTATTCCTTGCACTTCCTCAGCCAAGAAAGAATTTGTCCCATCAAAATATGTGACGAGAGCCACTTCCACTTTTCCCTTCAATTCATCAATGGAACATATTCCCTTGGCATACGCTGTCAAATGATTAGAATTCTGAGCTTGATTAGGAGTTATATTCACATTCTCTACTCCTGCAATCGAAGTTATATAATTGCGTATTTCCTCAATTTTAGCTTCATCCCTTAAATCTATTCGTAAATAGCTTTTGTCCCAAGGAGTTTTTTCAATTCTTATTGCAAATCCTTCCATATATTTATTCCCCTTTAATCTTTTGCCCCAATATTGTCAAACAATGCCTCATATCATACTCAAAATGCCCGTGCTCAAAAAGTCCGCTACCATAACCTTCATTCAGTTCCGCATATACAGAACGCGGCAAGTTATTTGCATACCCACGAACAGAACTTTCTATTAGTTCTCGCTTTTGTTTTGTTGCTGCAAGCGCATATTCCCTTTCTCTTTTAGAAAGCACATTATAAATTTCCTCATAGTTTTCCATATCTATTTCATTTTATCATTATCATTCTACTTATCACCCTCATTTCCTTATCCCTATTTCTCCCTTTCGCCAACCACCTCTGAAATTCTCTCCACTCCAATTGCCGTGGACGGAGTTCTTCCACCGATTCACTATTAGCTTTCACAAATGAATTCGGAGAAAAGATGACATAAAGGTCGTTACGTTCCTGCCCACCGGAACAAGTCATCACATATTCGTCTACCTCGCTGCGACTTTCGGCAGAAGCATGATTCTTAGAGAAGAATATATAAGGTGTATCCCGCCTAATCCGGCAAGCGACTTCATCACTCGCCCGATAAGGGAGTAGGCAATAAGCGGTTTGAGTGGCAGCATCCACCAGATAAACGGTGAGGAATCCATCAATGGGGGATTGGAAGCGAAGAAATAAATCATCACCATTTCTAAACTCCGTGCGCTCGGATTGTTCGGTAGTACCATTACACAGCACTTGTGCCACTAAATCTATTTGCGCACCCGTGATTTCACGGATTCTGCCATTCACCCTTACCGACACTACAAGTTGGTTTTCTACATATTCTATCCGATATTCCGGCACTCCGATTGTCTCTATCCATTCCCCTTTTACATCCGACCCACCAATAGACTGAAAATCCATCGTGGAATTCCCGTTCTCGTTTCTTACGAAAGTAGTGTTGCTTTGCGAAACGATGGTACCAAATTCGTTAGCAATGGCTTGCAATTTGGCTCTATCCAAGACAGTGAGTTTGGCTTGTTCCACCGTTGTGTTTTCGGGTACATGGTAGATATACTCTGCACATACCTCGACCACCCGTTGGGCAAAGCACTCTATCGGAAACCCTAAGAATAAGAGAATGAATAAAAGAGACTTGAAACCCATAGCTTACCACCCCAAAAGTTCATCCAACTTGTTATGCAATTTATCGCCTCTTTTCTCCAAATCTTCCTTGATGGCTTTTTGGGCAGTTTTCAGTGCCATGACACTATTATAAGCAATTCGCGTCAGCACTTCCTTGTTTTTATTAGGCAAGGTTCTGTAAACTTCCATTACGGTAATAGTTCGTCCAATACTTTGGGAAATGAGGTTCTTCGATGCCATAACGCTACGCGTGACAGACTCAGCCTGATCTTGCGAAAGTTGTTCATTAGCCACCGTATTTTCAATCAATGCGGTTACTTCTGTCTGGATTTGTCCGGCAAGGTTTTGCTTTGCCAGTTCCAAAGCCTGCATTTTAGCTGTATCATAGTTACCGCCTATGCTCATAGCCTCTCCCATAATGTATTTGGGCAGCATATTTTCGTCATATTCGTATTGCATCAAATAAGACTTATCGAGTTGTTTATCCATAGGAAGAGCTCCCGGAGCAGTAGTCCACCCTTTTTTCTTCAAAGCCTTGGCTTCTTTACGGGCTGCTTTGGTAGCTTTATCGTTCAATTCAGACTTCGACATCTTTGAGATAGCCTCACGCTTTTTTCTCAATTCTTTGTCAGACTGGGCATTGACGGTATTTCCCACCAATACGGCTGCCAATAAAATGATTAATAGTTTTTTCATATTCTCGCACTTTAAAAGGTTAATAATCCATTTCTTTACAAAGGGAGAACAATAGGAGGAGAGCTGTATCCTAAGCCTCAGACATGAAAGAAAGCGTAAGCACACCTTTTATGTCTTCCGTCGTTGAGGTCTTAGGATACCCGATAATACAAAAGATAAGATGCACCTACGCTAAACGTAGGCATCTGCCATCTTATTCTTATCGTATTATCTGAAAGTTCCTAAGTTTCAACGACGATATAGAATAATAGCAAACGCTAATATTTTCCCATAAAATGTACTCACCCACTCTCAGGTATCATACAAAGGCAAAAATACAGAGGTTCTATGAATTAAGCAAATTTTGCGACAAAAATCTGTGCAAGTCCGTCACAAATCTTTCATTTACAGAAGTTAGAGAAGCAAAAGGGAGTTATCAGCCGACAAGTCGGCTTAAGAGTTAAAGCCGATACTTCTATGACTACATACGCAAGTGTATCGTCTTCAACTCCTTTAACTCCTGACGAAGTGATACCCTCTCTAACTCCTTTAAATGAAAGAGTCGTGGCAAATCCGTATAATTGTAACCAAAGCCGTTATAGAAAAGAAAAAATAAAAGAATGAACAAAATAAGGTATCACAGGTATCAACTATGCCATATCAATCTCCCGACAGATGTTAATTGTTGATACTTCCCGAACTATTTCCTAAAAAAGACGTTCTTAAATTAAAAGACTAAACAAAGACTGCGGTCACACATCACAGAAAAGGTATGTAACCGCAGTTTTTTATCTCCTGCCATTGCAGGATCAGGCATATTGCGATTTACCAGATAGAAACACGTTTTTCCATCGGCAAGAACATCGGGTCTTTTTCTGTCACATTAAATGCCTCATACCAAGCACCGATTTGCGGCAATGCACCGTTTACGCGCCATTCGCCCAATGAGTGCACATCACTCTTCGTGCGGTTCAGCACTTCTTCGGGACGGATATCATTGGCCCATACACCTGCGTATGCCAGGAAGAAACGTTGTTCGGGAGTAAGACCATCCAGCACCGGCAGCAGATTGGCAGCCGTAGCTTTCTTGAATGCCTGATAAGAAACCTGCAGACCACCGTGGTCGGCAATATTCTCACCCAATGTCATGCGTCCGTTGGCATATACACCCGGAGCAACCTCGATGCTATCAAAGAAGTTTACCATCACCTGGGCACGCTCGTCAAAGTTCTTGGCGTCTTCAGCGGTCCACCAGTCTTTCAGGTTACCGTCCTTGTCGTACTGGCGGCCCTGGTCATCGAATCCGTGAGTCATTTCATGACCGATTACCACACCGATGGCACCGTAGTTAAAGGCGTCATCCGCATTCATATCGAAGAAAGGATATTGCAGGATACCGGCGGGGAAACAGATTTCGTTCGTAGTCGGGTTATAGTAAGCGTTGACGGTCTGCGGAGTCATCAGCCATTCATCCTTATCCACCGGCTTACCGGCTTTGGCAATCATTTCGGCATGGCTCCACTCGTTGGCACGTTCCATGTTTGCCCAGTAAGAGTCATTTTTGATTTCCAGTGTGGAGTAGTCTTTCCAAGTGTCAGGATAACCAATCTTCACATGGAAGGTAGCCAGTTTCTCCAGAGCTTTCACCTTAGTGGAATCACCCATCCAGGCAAGATTCTGGATACGTTCGCCCAGGCTTTCCTGCAAGTTCTTCACCAAAGTCACCATACGCTCCTTGGCAGCAGCAGGGAAATATTTCTCCACGTACATCTGACCTACAGCTTCGCCCAGCGCGCCGCTTACAGTGCTTACCGCTCTCTTCCAGCGGGGCTGCATCTCTTGTGTACCGCTCATGGTGCGGCTGTAGAAGTCGAAGTTCTGTTCTGCCATAGCATCGTTCAGCAAGCTTGCGGCAGAATCAATCAATTTCCATTGCAGATAAAGGCTCTGCTGTTCAATGGGCAGCGTATCCAGAATATCGGCAGCAGCTTTCAGCGAAGCGGGCTGGCCTACGATAATTTCCTTCACATCCTTCAAGTCCATGGCAGACAAATAAGCATCCCAATCGAAAGTAGGATAATTCTTCTTCAGCTCTTCCATGCTCATTTTGTTATAATTGGCATGCGGGTCACGCAACTCCGTACGAGAGCGGAAAGCCTTGGCTAGACGTGTTTCCACATCCATCACCACCTCCATACCTTTCTTGGCAGTAGCCTCGTCGAAACCAGCCAACTGGTACATCTTCTGTACATGTGTACGGAAAGCATCACGAATTTTGGCAGTAGCCTCATCATTTTCCAGATAGTATTCACGTTCGCCCATGCTCAGCCCGGTCTGATAGGTCTGTACAGCATTCATGCTACTGTTCATTTCGTCAGCGCCAACATACAGCACGTTGTAGGCGATGATGCCTTTCTTCTGCATATCGCCCAGCAAGGCATAAAGCTCTTTCTTGTCCTTCAAAGCAGCCAGCTGGTCGAGTTCAGCCTTGATGGGAGCTACACCATCTTTGTTCAGCTTCACGCTGTCCATTACGATTTTGTACAAGTCACCGATTTTTTGTGCCACGCTGCCGGCTTCGTGCTGGGTGGCGGCAAGTTCTTCAATCAGTCCTTGAATCTGCTTGCGGTTGTTTTCTGCAAGGATAGTAAAAGAACCGTACTGTGAGTATTCAGCAGGAATCGGATTGTTCTTCATCCAACCGCCACATGCGTATTGGTAAAAGTCAGTTCCGGGTAGAGCCGTTGTGTCAAGATTGGCGAGCTGGATGCCTGCTGTAAGTTCAGCCTGCTGCTTGCCGGTGTTGCAGGAAGCCGTCATCAGACAGAATGCTGCAATGGGTAACAAATGATTTGCTTTCATAAACATATAAAATATAATAGTTAGTGATTCTCCAACTCTACAGTAGCCGCGTCCCACTCTTCCATCACGCGGTCAAGCTGCTCTTTCAGTTTTTGGTGCTGCTCATAAAGCGACATGTCCGAAGCACCTTCCGGTGTGGCCATCCTGGCCTCAAGAATGGCAATGGCAGCCTCCGTCTGCTCTATCTCCGCTTCACAATCGGCAACGCGACGTTCCAGTTTCTTGAGCTTCTTATTAAGCTCCTTCTGCTCCTCATAAGAGAGTTTGGCTGCCGAGGGTTGAACCGGTTCTGCACCAACATTTCCCGATGCCGCCTTACCGGCAGTGGGCGAAGCGGAAAGTGAAGGGGATTTCTGTAACTCATTCAGGCTCTCTATCTGCTTCTTTTGCAGGAAATCATAAATTCCTCCCAGATGTTCCTTCACCAGTCCGCCACCAAACTCGTACACTTTAGTCGCAAGTCCGTCCAGAAAATCACGGTCATGGCTGACTATTATCACCGTTCCGTCAAAATCGCGGATAGCCTCCTTCAACACATCTTTGGAACGCATGTCAAGATGATTCGTAGGTTCGTCGAGAATCAGGAAATTCACCGGCTCCAACAGCAGTTTTATCATGGCAAGCCGGGTACGCTCTCCACCGCTGAGCACCTTCACCTTTTTATCCGAAGCCTCACCGCCGAACATGAAAGCACCTAGAATATCACGGATTTTGAGGCGGATATCCCCTACGGCCACGCGGTCAATCGTATCGAATACAGTCAGGCTCTCATCCAAAAGCTGTGCCTGGTTCTGGGCAAAATATCCAATCTGCACATTATGTCCCAGTGTAAGCTTACCGGTATAATCCGTAATCTCACCCATAATACACTTTACAAGCGTAGACTTACCTTCGCCGTTCTTACCGACAAAAGCAACCTTCTCTCCTCGGTTGATAGTCAAATTCACATCGTGGAAAACAACGTGCCCACCGTAGGATTTCTCCATATCCTCGCAGATAACGGGATAATTACCGCTACGGCTACTGCAAACAAACTTCAGGCGCAAAGAGGAGTTGTCTTCCTCATCCACTTCGATGCGCTCTATCTTTTCGAGCTGCTTGATGCGGCTCTGCACTTGCACAGCCTTGGTAGCTTTGTACCGGAAACGTTCGATGAAATCTTCCGTATCTTGTATCTGCTTCTGCTGATTCTCGTAAGCACGTAGTTGCTGCTCCCGGCGCTCCTTGCGAAGCACCACAAACTCATCGTATTTCACTTTATAGTCGTAAATGCGTCCACAAGTTATTTCGATGGTACGCGTAGTGACATTGTTCAAAAAGGCGCGGTCGTGGCTGACAAGCACCACCGCATTGGCACGGGTGGAAAGGAAGTTCTCCAACCACTGGATACTCTCGATGTCAAGGTGGTTGGTAGGCTCGTCGAGCAGCAACACATCCGGACGGCGAAGCAACAGCTTGGCAAGCTCTATACGCATACGCCAACCACCGGAAAACTCGCTTGTAGAGCGGTCAAAGTCCTCGCGGCTGAAGCCCAGCCCTTGGAGCGTGCGCTCTATTTCGGCACGGTAGTTGGTGCCGCCCATCATCAGAAAACGTTCGTTTTCGTGAGTGAAGCGGTCAATCAGTTTCTGGTAATCCTCGCTGTCGTAATCGGTACGTTCGGCAAGTTGCCGATTCATGCGTTCGATGCCCGCCTGCATCTCAAAAATATGCTCGAAGGCAAGTTCAGCCTCCTGCATTACGGTGCGCTTGTCACTGAGTATCATCACTTGGGGCAAATACCCGATAGTACATTCGCGAGGAACGGCAACAATGCCGGCAGTGGGCTGCTGAATGCCAGCCAATATCTTGAGCATGGTGGACTTACCGGCACCATTCTTGCCGACAAGAGCTATACGGTCTTTCTTATTGATAACATAAGAGACGTCTTCGAACAGAGGAGTGGCATTAAATTCTACCTTCAGTCCTTCTACAGATATCATAGTGTCAATGAATTTATCGTTCAAGACTGCAAAGGTAGCGATTTTCAACGTTATACAATATCATACGCTCACATAATTACATCAAATATCCAAGAAAGAGAACACTACTCCCGCATTTCCTGCGGAAGGACAATTGCAAAGCGGCTCCCCTTGCCAAGAGTTGAAGCCACTTCTATTTTTCCATGAAACCTTTCAACGATAGTCCTGCAAATGGCCAATCCCAATCCCGTGCCCTGCACAAAAGCATCTCCCTTATAGAAACGTTCAAAAATGTGCGCCAGAACTTCTTCCGACATGCCAGTTCCCGTATCTTCCACAAAGACTTCCAATGTAGCAAAGTCCTTCAGCCTATACCCTATGGTTATGCGTCCTTCAGCAGTGAACTTCACCGCATTATTGATAAGATTGTTGACAACTTGCCCCAAACGCGTAGGATCTGTATAGATAACTGCCGCCCGGTCCGGAAGGTCTAGCAGTAGCTCCACTCCTTTCCGAAGATTCATCTTCTGCGCACTGTAAATGCTTTCCAATATGCCATTTAAAGAAACCTTCTCAAAATGGAATTCCATCGTGTTCGATTCTATCTTGGACAAATCCAGAATATCTGAAATCAACACCATTAACAACTGGCTGTTCTTTTCAATCAAAGACGTAAATTCCATAATCTCCTGCCGCGACAAGTCGGCATCCCCACAAGCCAGTAGTGTAGAGAAGCCCACAATGGCATTTAGTGGCGTACGTATCTCGTGGCTCATATTAGCAAGAAATACGCTCTTCAACTCATCGCTACGTTGCGCTTTCTGCAAAGCCTCGTTCAATTTATTCTCCGTATCCTTGTATTTCTGCGTACTCATGCAAATACCGATGATACGGAACGGCAAATCCGTCAATTGTCCCACATAGGTAGATTGCGCCTCAAACCACTCCCACTTGCCGTCTCCCCTCCGTAGACGGTATTCCACTGGGCGTTCGTACAAATTACCACGCAACTGTAAAGCCAAAGCATCAAACACTCCCTTCCGGTCGTCCGGATGAATCAGAAATGCGAATTCCTCAGGCGTCAGCGTATAGTCACGCGTAGGAATCCCCAAATATTCAAAATAACGCGGTTCTATAATCATCAGATTATGTTCCATGTCGAAAGACCATTGAAATATCTGGGTGCGGCTCAGCGCAATATTCAGCAAATGCTTCTGTGTCCGTTCTTCCAACACATTCCTAAAATAGAGTACAATCCTCACCAATTGTCCATCTTCATGAATTCCCACCATAGCACCTTGTATCAGAAAACTGATACCACTCTTTAATTCACGTATAAAGCAATTGGTATCCAAGGGAATAATCCGTACATCCCTCTCCCGAAGTTGCAGCAAAAGGGCTTCCAACACATTCTTTTTATCACATACCACTTCCAATAAGTCAGTGATATGCCGCCCTATCACATGCTCATTCAATTGGAGTTCATTCATCACCTGCTGATTCAGACGCCAGATACAATCTTCCAAATCAATCATAATAATGCTGACGGGCCATGAGTTGAACAACTGCTCGGAGATGGCATTTATTATACGTACTTCTTGAGGAACATTCGGATTCATCAGAATTGGTTTATCATACAAGAAGCAAAGTTCGGGTTAAAATGCTTATACCACAAACAAACCCTTATAAATCAATATTCCATTTTAATATGTATATATTCTATTATTCACAACTTTACCTTATTTAACAGAGATAAGTTGAGCGTAATATTGATTTTAACTGTTACCTCTGTCATTTATACATTATTATCCCCCATTTTTGCGTCTTAAAATCTCCAACATGAATATATCCGAATTCAATATAAATGACGAGTTCATTGCCTGCAATCATATCACAACCAATGAACTGAATCCGCTAGTGGAA
>OJMM01001259.1_pt1 | contig 15406 bp, 9 predicted proteins | sample 1597231 | NCBI WGS metagenome assembly OJMM01 (sample SAMEA2452128, study PRJEB22498) | human gut metagenome | reverse complement strand
TACCTGCCGATCCGCCAAAGCGCCCGCCTCCCAGCAGATGTGCATTAAACCTCTTAACCCGCTTCTCTCCTACGGCGATATTCATTTTCGGCACCGCCTTGACATAATAGTAGTATTCGTCATCCTCAAACTGAAGATACTCTACTGCCGTATAATTCAGCACAAGCCGGAAAAACTGAACAATCCATGCCAACACACCGCAGATCACTGTTTCGATCATCAGGGGCAGAACATGAACTTCAATATTAAACGGAAAACTGACTGCGAGGAACAGAAGAATATTGACGATCACACCGACAACGATCGCCGTCTCATAAACATAATGAAACTCCTGACTGCAGATCATATTGACAACTACCATCACGATTGCAAACACCGCAATGGTCAGATACATCTCCTGATTCGTAAAGATCATCTGAAAGGTCTGGTTAAACAGCACCATGCTGTCCTCCGTTGCAGTTCCGATCACCGTGGTAATACACTTCAGTGCATAGCAGCATATAACCCCGCAGCTCATCGGGATCACTGCCACCGGTGCACCGATCAGTCCCAGAAGGATCGGCACCAGATAAGGAAGACGCAGACCATACATGATCGGAACTGCCAGGATCACATAGCCATGCTCCGGCAGAAAACGCAGATACACCAGATATGCCGTCAAAAGCACAAGAAGTGTCACTAACGCCAGCGAAACAGATACATAATACACATGAAATACAATATATGCCGCCGCCAGAAATAAAAGCACCGAAATCGGAAGAACCGTATTGACAACCGAAAATGCCAGCACCACATACCAGGAGTTCAGTGCCGGATTATAACCGATCAGCTGATTAATCGAAAAAAACGTCAGAAAAGAAAGTAGAAAACGAAAAACTGCATTTACAATACGGGCATGATTCTGGTAAAACCGGATCAATCGTTCCCTGATCTCCAATAAATGCGTCATTCGTTTCCTACCTCCCTGCTCTGTTCATAAAATAATTCCATTTTCTTAAGCTCTGTCAGATAAGCTCTGCGCTTGCTCTGGATCCGGTGATACTTTGCCGAAGAAATAAGTACCGTAAAAAAAGCACATCCCAGCAAAATAAGTAAATAGACCGCAAGCGCTCCAATCGCAAGACTGCCAATATCAGGAAGTCTGACCTTTGAGAAAATATATTCAAAATGGTACAGTGCCACCAGAAGAAGCACCAGTACATAAGCCACCGAATAACTCCAAAGTGTCACCAGCAGATGAGAACGAATATAGTCGATCCGGTAATAACCGGCTTCCTTCAGCTCCGTGTGCAGCGGTTCCTGCTCATATCTTGCCAAATTTACCATAATGCGAAGCTTTTCCTCGTTTACCATATGAATCCCCATTTCCCATCATAATTGCGTACTTCAGAGACTTTAACCATGTTTCATCATAACATGTAGCCTGCCCGATTTCAACTCCTTCTTCACACAATTCAGAGAAAAATAAGACTTGAACCGGGAACAGCAATCACTCCCGGTCCAGGTCTTATTGAATGTATTCATATGCATTTTTGTATGCCGTGAATTCTTCGAAAACAGGTATGTTCAAAGCCGCACCCCTGTAGATTCATTATACACGTAATTCCTATTTTGTCAGTTTCAGCTCCAGAAGCTCCGCATAGCCAAACATATCCTCCGCCTGATAGCAGGCACAGAGAACGGCATCAAGCTCGTATGCTTCGTTCAGCCGGCTCATGTTGCAGGCTGCCAGTGTGGAGTCCGCCAGTGTCCGAAACAGCTCCAGGGCATCCTTCTGACGATATGAGGACATATCCTGCCCGATCTCCTCCAGATAACGGTGCTGCGCCACATAAAGGATCAGAGGAAGAATATCCTGTCTCTGAATCTGCAGACAACGGCGCTTATTCTCCTTCCGGTAGGATGCGATCCATTCCTTTGCCTCTCCCACCGTTGCATTCCTGTTCATTCCGCGCCCATACTCCTGCGAAAGCTTTAAGATCCATACCGGACATTCGCTCCCCTCATCCATGTTCTCCAGCTCAAGCTCCGCCTGTCTTGTCTGAAAGAATCTTTCCTTATGCAGCGGAACGTTAAGCAGATCCGAAAGATGCTTCTCCGTCATGCTGTTGACCGACTGAAAATCCGGTGCGCTTTCCTTGTCATCCTTCTTGGGCTGAAACACCTCCGATAACAGTCTTGCATTTGATTCCTTCTCAGTATATGCCAACGAACAAAGCTCCGTAATGCTTGCCTTTAATCCATCCGAAATCGTTTTCTTTCTGCCCTTGGACTGCGCATTTACATACTTACGGATGTTTCTGCGGTAATTGCGCGGATCATATAGGCGATGCTGGCACCACACAGAGTAATCCGTCTCCGACAAAAGACGTTCTAACTCCTCCTGTGCATCCTTCTTGGCATACTGCAGGATCAGTTTTTTGTATTTGCGGAAATAATCTAAGGTTGTCTTACTGTAGCCCTTGAAGCTGGATGCATTCTCCATCATCCACTCCAGAAATTCCTGCCACTCCAGTGTCTTTCGTACCTGAAACTCGCCCATCAGCGTCTGTGTTCCACAGGTCTGTGCAAAGCTCATCACATGGGTCAGCCGCTGTTCAAAGTCAAGGATCATCTGCTGGCACTGCTCGTAGCTTTTGTGATTCTCCAGACCGTATACCAGGATCACCTCCCGGTAATCATTGACCTGAAATGCCGGCTCATGAATCCCATAGATCAGATATTCCTGACAGTCCGCCACGCTCAGTCCCATCGCCAGACAGATCCGGTAAACCTGTTCCCTGTCCGGAACAGCACTGCCGCCGATTCCAAACCACTTGCGGATCGTCGGAAGCGTTGCAAAGGCTTCCTTTCCCGTCTGCTCCCGGAATCTTTTATATGCTTCCCTGCGCATCGTCTCCGTGATCTCGCCCTCCGGAAGCATTCCCATTTTCTCCATGATAAATTCTGAAAAATCCCGGAAATGCGCCTCCTGCTTGATGTTCATCAATGCCATGGTAAAAGTTTTTCTATGTGTTCCCATTGTCTCTCTCCCTGTTTTATAATGATCACGGAATCACTCCTACAAACTGCCCCGAATCGGATTTCTTCTGTGCCTTTGTCCCTGTCTTTGGTGCTGCCGTAGCCTTCGGCTGCGCTGTTGCCACGATCTGCTGCTTCGGCTTTCTGGTAATGGTCACAACGATCGTTGTCCCTACCGGAACCTTACTTCCTGCCGTCCTGCTCTGCGAAGCAACAATTTCTTCCGTTCCTTCCTGTTCGACCTCTTTCCATGTCCAGTGAAGCTTTCTTTCCTTCAGAAGGGTGCGCGCACGCTCTTTGCTCACGCCGGTCAGCTTTGGAACTTCTGTTTTTCTTTTGCCTTTGCTGATCGTCAGCACAATTTTGGAATAGGTTTCCCCGCGGTATCTTGTCTTTGCCGGAATACTCTGCGTTACGATCCTGCCCTTTTTGATCCGGCTGCTGTACCTGTACTTCCACTGCACGGAAAGCTCCGTATCCTGCCCGGCTAGTGCTTTTAATGCTTCCTTTTTCGTCATGCTCTTGAAGCTGATCATCTGGTATTCCTGCACATCTGCCGCATATGGCGTCGTGGTCACCTCTGCAAGTGCTGTCTGCTGTGGTGCTTCTGTCTGTATCGCATCCTTCTTCGCCTGACTGTGCTTATGAAGTCCATACACCGCCCCCGTTCCAAGCAATGCCACACAGCAGACCAACGCTGCCGCTCCCGCAAGCCACGCCCCGAGATGCTTCTTATCCCTTCCCTGCTGATAAAGTCCCTGATACAGCTCATCCATCGTCTGGTAACGGTGATGAAAATCCACCGTCATTCCCTTCATAAACGCTCTCTTCTGCTGCATCGGCAGATCAACGTCCGTCATCTCCGTCAACGATGGCATATCATCCTCCAGCACACGCTGGATCGATTCGTCCGGAGCCTTGCCGGTCAGTGCATAATATGCCGTGGCACAAAGTGCGTACACATCGGTCCACGCACCCTGCTGCCCTCTCGTCCGATACTGCTCCTCCGGCGAAAAGCCACGCTTAAACACAACCGTCATACTGCGCGTCATATTGATATTTTCTTTTCTTGCGGCACCAAAGTCGATCAGCACAAGCTTCTCATCACGGGTCAGCAGCATATTATCCGGGCTGATATCCCGGTGTAAAACTCCGGTCTGATGTACCTTTGCCAGAGACTGAATCACCGGCTCCAGCATCCGCAAAAACTTCTCTCCCTCGATCGGACCGTTCTTTTCCACATATTCCTTTACACTGATGCCATCCACATACCCCATCACGATATAAGCAGTATTATTGGCATAGAAAAAGTCCCTCACCGATACGATTCCGTCCAGATCATAATAGGCGGACAGACTTTTCGCTTCTCCCAGATATTTCTTTAAGCTTTCCTGATACTTCTGGCTTTCCCTTTTCTCATATATGTATACATTGGTATCCTCGTCCTCCTCGCTGATATGGCGGCTGACAAGACTTGCCGGAAAATATTCCTTGATCGCTACCACCGTATCCAGAAGACAGTCCCATGCTATATAACTGATTCCAAAGCTGCCCTCCCCGAGCACCCTGCCGAGAACATACCGGTCACGCAGACACATACCGGGACGCAGACAACGCGGTATCGGGCGGTATTTATCCTGCTGCAGCCCGCAATAAGCACAGCGTCCCTCTGCTGTCAGCGGCTTCATACATCCAACACACCGTTCTCTTCCATTTACTTTCATATTTCACCAACTTTTATCTTCTTGTTCTTACGTAATGTTTTATAATGTCATACTTCATTGATTATAAAACATTTGCGGAACGAAAATCTTTCCGTTTTTTTCATTATTATGATCGTACCTTCGTCATTTCCAGTTTATCATAGTCCCCAAAGAAAAAACAGACCCCCGCTGTCGCAGGAGTCTGTCTTCCGGTAAAACATGAGATTATCCGTCAATTGTATATATTTCATTAATATCAAGACAAAAAATTCTGTGCTGCTAAATGAGACAACGGATTGCTTCATTGCTATCTGTTTTGCCCCTTGTATTACTTCAGCAGGTTATCATCAACAAAGTAGTCAATACGCATTGCATGACGCACATCAGCCAGTGTCTGTGCAGCTACAGCCTCTGCCTTCCTGCTGCCCTCCCTGAGGATATCATAAACATCCGGCAGACGTTTCTCCCACATCTGACGACGCTCACGGATCGGTGCCAGCTCCGTCTGCATTACGTTGTTCAGGAACTTCTTCACCTTGACATCGCCGAGCCCGCCGCGGGAATAATGCTCCTTCAACTCATCAAGACTGCTGTAGTCCGGCAGAAATTCCTCAAAATATTCCGGTTTACAGAACGCATCCAGATAAGTAAACACTGTGTTGCCCTCAATCTGACCCGGATCCTCTACGCGGATATGGTTCGGATCGGTATACATAGACATGACCTTCTTCCGGATCTCCTCCGGCTCCTCAGACAGATAAATGCAGTTGCCGAGTGATTTACTCATCTTCGCCTTTCCATCGATACCCGGAAGACGTAAGCATGCGGAATTGTCCGGAAGCACGATCTTCGGATCCGTCAGTGTCTCGCCGTACACGGAATTAAACTTATGTACGATTTCCTTACACTGCTCCACCATCGGCATCTGATCCTCACCTGCCGGAACGACTGTTGCGCGGAATGCCGTGATATCTGCCGCCTGGCTGATCGGGTAACAGAAGAAACCGACCGGGATACTTGCCTCGAAATTACGCATCTTAATCTCAGCCTTTACCGTAGGGTTTCTCTGAACTCTGGATACAGTCACCAGATTCATGTAATAAAAGGATAACTCTGTCAGCTCCGGTACCATGGACTGAATAAAAATCGTAGACTTCTCCGGATCAAGTCCGCATGCCAGATAATCCAGTGCTACCTGCATGATATTGTTGCGAACCTTCTCCGGATGCTCTGCATTGTCAGTAAGTGCCTGCGCATCTGCGATCATAATATAAATCTCATCAAAGTCTCCTGAATTCTGCAGTCTCACACGCTCCTTCAGGGAACCTACATAATGTCCTACATGAAGACGTCCGGTCGGACGGTCTCCGGTCAAAATAACCTGTTTCATTTTATCTAGTCTCCTCCATTCCAAAGCACCTTCCGGTCATCCAAACACCTCCGGCTGCCGTATGTCCGTTTCCTCTTATTCAAGTCTGTGCTTTCCTTTCATTATATATGGAAATGAAGGCTGTGTCAAAAAAGACTAGAATAAAATTTTCATGGTCTTCTTTTTAAAACCTGTTTTGGCGGTAATGAGCTTCCTGTATGCCTTGCGACAAGCGGACGGACAGGAAATCACTGCCTTTTTCTGTATTCCGGCAAATGCATTTTTCCCGATGGACGTAAGCTTTTTCGATTTGATCTGCAGCTTTTTCAACTTGCCACAGCCGGCGAATGCCTTCTTGTCAATCGCAGTCACCCGGTAAACAACAGCCTTTCCTGTGCGTTTGTCCTTTACGGATGCCGGAATCACAAAGGCTTTGACATTTTTCTTCTGCAGACCCACGAATGCAGCAGTCTTTTTCTTCGCACTGATGATCCGGTATGTTGCATTGCCTGAGGTAAAATACTGATCCTGTGGTGCCTGTGTCTGCGCAATCTGCCCGGTGCCGTCCGGTGTTCCCGATACGACAGGAGTTGCATACGGCTGTCCACTTGTTGCCGGTGTCTTGACCGGTGACGGTGCTGTCTCCTGCGGTGCCGGCGTCACCGGTGATGGTGCTGTCTCCTGCGGTGTCGGCGTTACCGGTGACGGTGTCGGATAAACGATTGGTGGCACCGTTGGCACCGGTGTTGTCAGAGCATCCGGTATCAGTGCCTCCTCCGGACCCTCTGGCGTTGGTGTCTGTGTCGGAATAACCGTCGGATCGTTATTTCTCTTATCCTGCCAATTTTCTGTCAATGTATTTTCATCACTGATTTCACAGACATCTCCAAGTACACCGACCATATCCACAAAGAATTTTCCCTCCTTCAGGGCGATCGTGACGGTATGCTTCTTATATTCCAGCCCGGAAACAGAACAACTCATATTCATGTTGTCTGCCTTCTGAAGCTTTCTCTCCTCCGGCTGTCCGCCATCCACAGAGACAAGTACAGTACCCGCCTCACTTGTTTTTGCTAACACCTCCATCCCGGTTCCTGTGAAGCTGTATGTGAGTGAAGCTCCCGCCTCACTTGTCTCGGACATGCTTCTCTGGTATACATACATGCCCTTTCCATTTGCATGACTCCATGTTCCCTGATAAACAAGCTTTGTATTTTTCTCCGGTGTCAGATCATAGGTCTCCATGTTATCCAAAAGCTCTGTATAATACGGAACATATCCTTTGATCTTCATCACACGCAGATTATCAAACTCTGTATGCGTATAGGAAGAACCAAGACCAATCCTTCCTGAGGTGATCGGATTTTCATCGGTATATTCTGCCACCGGACAATTATTGATATAAGCGGTGATCGTTGCTCCTGCACCCTTCAGTTTTAAATTGTTCCATACAAAGGCGCCCTTCTTAAAGCTCTCCTGATCCGAAGCCGTTCCGGAAAGCACCACCTTATCCTTTCTGTAAAGCTTCCATGCTCCCGATGCACTGACACGGAAGGTGTAGCCTGAGCTATCCTCCAGTTTCTGAGAGCCTCCTGTCTGACGGATCGCCACGGATCCATATGCTTTGCTCACATTATTTTCAAACAGAACATCTACCGATGCCGTATAGTTACACCAGCGGAAATCACCGAGCAGGGTAACTGCATCTCCGTCATTCCAGCTGTGTCCCACACCATTCTCCGTTTGGTCTAGCTGCTGGCGGAGCACCCGGTTTCCGTCCACTGTTTTGTATGCCTCAAAGGCACCGTTGAGTGTATGCGTATAACGTGCCATCGCACCGGTATCGCCACCGCGAGAACTGATATAATCCTCTGTTTTCTGACTGACTGCGCCATGTGTGGCAATGACAGCAACACGCTTGCCGGTATACTCAAAATCATCCGCATATAAAATACCATTTGAGGTGTCCTGCGCATCTCCTGTTTCATCGGTATCAAGAACCGTTCTTTCTCCCTCAACCGGAAGTGCTTTTGTGTGCTCCTCATCGTCAGCCACATCAAGCGTCGTGACTGTCACAACCGAAAACGGTTTTACCTTTACCACGTAAGAGCCGTCCTCTCCCGCTGAGACACTTCCTGTACATTTCATATAGTTTTCATTAAAACTTCCATCATCCGCAGCCCTTGTTTCCCATACAGCAAGCTTCTGATTGTCAGAAAGCTTCATGTTCTTCACATTGATCTGATAAGACATCGGATACTCACTGTCATTGACGATCACTGAAGAAAATGCATCCTTTGACGGTGCTGCGAGTGTCATATAGTTTTCGCCGCCGCGTCTTCCATCCACCGGATTCGTTCCGGATGCCGTCGAATTGCTCGCCTCAGGAATCGCACGCCAGATTCCCGCTGTATTATCCTCATTTTCCCAGCCTGTCACGGCAAACTTGCTCAGATGTGCCAGAACAAGCAGACCTGCATCATAATGGATCCAGCCGGACCATGGATCTCTCGCACTGACAAGCTCCTTAAAAGAAAACTGACCTCCCTCATAGAAGGAACCGATCGCCGGCTGATAGACCACATGGGTTCGTCTTGACTTTACGAAGCCCTTGATAAAGGTATTGCCCATCTCCAACGCACTTCCCGTACCGCCAAGTCCTGTTCCCTCGGTCGTTGGATCCTTGACATTGTTGGACGGACGGAATGCAGAGTTTGAAAACACTGCCTGCGCTTCGCTGTTCCAAACCTCTTTATCGGCACCCTCGGCAAGCCATTTCATACCGCCGTTCTTATCATCGGAGGTGGTATAGTGATAACCGACCACATCCACCGCATTATAGAAGCCGCCGTCTGATTTCATGGAAGCGACAATGTCTGAAGAAATGCTTGTCGCCTCATCAGACACCACAAGCTTTGTCTTCTGAAACAATGCTCTCTCCTTTGCATCCGGAATTGTCTTTTCATTTTCCGATGCAATCCAACCCGCAAATTTTTTCGTGTAATCCACATCGGTCTTTTTATTCCAGGCTTCATTCACATTTGGATTGATATAATCCACCATATAACCATACTGACGGTATGCTGCCAGGATCGTTGCCTTATACCACTTGTAAACATCCTCAATCGATTTAACCCACTCCGGCGCATTCCAACGTAAAATGCTGACCTTGATATCCGGATTGATCTTTTTAGCATCTGCCGCCAGCTGCCAGCCCGGATTACGGAGAACATTTGCCTTCTCATAGCGGCTGCGCTTAGTCGAAGCCTCAGAGCCGGTCGAATTGTTTCGGTCATTTCCCATCTCCAGCTTCACATGCGTCATGATCGGATATTTTCCTCCGAACAGATACTGAAGAAGCTCTGCATATGCCTCCGGATTCTGTGCCTTGTAATCCATCAGAAGATCACTGGTGGAATTGGCACTCAACAGACCAAACCCCTTATACGTCAATCCATTCACATTGTTGGCGCGGATATCATTGCCATCCACGGTAATACTGCCGCTTTTCTCCTTCGCAACACTCTTCTTCTCTGTCACGCCGCTTTGTACACCTGCTGCCTGCGTTTTCGCGCCCCCACTGCAAAACGGCATACCGGTCACAAGAAGCGACAGACTCAGAATACCAACACATACTCTTCGAAACACCCTGCATCTCATTCCAAATACCTCCTGTTTTTTGCCCGTCAATGTTCACATCCACAACATGAATATTGGCATTTATTTAATTTACCAGATATTTCAATTTTACAGTTTATTGATATTTACAGCAATCAATGATATTATCATATTTGAACAAAATGAACATATATATATCAGAGTGTTTTAAGAAAGGAGAGCTTATGTGGTTTATCTGTTACCCTGACATTACTCCGGTTAAGGAGCTTCCGTTTTATACGATCAGCGTCGGTATGCACCTGTGGCAGTACCCGACACCACGCGAAAACGGCTATCCGTATCCGCAATTTCTTTACAGCAACAAAGGCAGCGGAAAGCTGATCACCGAGGGAAAGACACATATTATCCCGGAGCATTCGATCATATTTCTGCCTGCCAATGTTCCCCACTACTATGAGGCGGTCACGGAGGACATCTGGGACGTGCGCTGGTTTGTGCCTTACGGCGATGGAACGGTTGCTCTGTTAAAGCAGTTTGGCTTTGACCGGTGCCGCATTTTTCCGATCACCAATCTTGGTGCTCTTGATGAGATCCACAATAAGATCCACATGGCGTTTCAGATCAACACAAAGGAAAGCATCTTTTTCTCGGCATCCTACACCTATGAATTCCTGTTTGAGTTTTACCGCCAGTACAAAGAGCATTCCTCTCCGAAATCTGCACAGTACCGCCGCCGTCTTACGCCACTGATCGAATTCATTGAACATAATTTTGCCTCGGAGATCACACAGCCGATGCTCTGCGAGCAGCATCTGTGCCGGATGTTCCGCGAGTGTCTAAATACCCGTCCGATGGCATATGTGACACAGATCCGGCTGCGTCATGCCAGCGAGCTTCTGGCACATTCCGAACTGAGCGTCTCGCAGATCAGTGAGCGTGTCGGATTTAATAATCTGAATTATTTCTGCAAAGAATTTAAACGACACTCCGGCATGACGCCGACCACCTACCGCAACCGTACATTGAACCAGCTATAGAAAAGAGGTCCCTATGAATCATAATCTTCATCCGGTTTTCCGCGGATTGACTACAGACGAATATCAGGAGCTGACCAACCATACACGCATTCATGAGAAGGAATTTCCAAAGGGGGCACTGATCTTCCAGAACGCCGACCTTGTCACGGAGACCGGCATTATCCTGACCGGCAGTGTTCATATTGAAAATACTGACTTTTGGGGCAGCACAAGCCTGTTAAGCGAGGTGGGTGCCGGCGGTGTATTTGCCGAGACCTACAGCTTAAGCCACAAACCAATGATGGTGGATGTCGTAGCGGCAAGTGACTGTCGGATCCTTTTTATGGATGTCACATTTCTTCGCGATAACAGCTTGTCCGGATATTCGTGGCATCAAAAAATGCTGAGCAATATGCTCAGCATTTCTGTCCACAAAAATCTTACCCTGTCCCACCGCATTTTCTGCACCAGCCCGAAAACCATCCGCGAACGTCTGCTCACTTATCTTTCCTCCCAGTCTCAGAAATGCGGAAGCGAAAGCTTTGAGATACCGTTCAACCGCCAGCAGATGGCAGATTTCTTAAATCTGGACCGCAGTGCGCTCTCCAAGGAGCTCGGCAAAATGCGGGATGATGGATTTCTTACATTTCACAAGAATTCATTTACTCTGCTGCATCCTGTTTTGAATGAATCTCACTAAGCTTCTTGAAACAGCTGATTGCAACCATAACACCAAGTACCATCAGAAGAACTGCAACGATCAACTGCAGTCCGTCGATCAAAAATACTGCTTTACCTGCAGCAATGTTTGATACCAGTGCGATCGTCTTCTGGATCAGTGCCGTGAAGGTTACAACAAGCATAACAACCATTGGGATGTACAATGTCCAGCCGGTTCTTCCTGTTGTCTTTAAGAATACAGCCAGTGCGATCAGTACAAGTGCTGCTAACAGCTGGTTTGCAGAACCAAACAGCGGCCATACGTTGTTGTATCCGCCCAGAGTCAGAAGGAAACCGAAGAATAATGTGATCACCGTTGCAAAATATTTATTCGTAAGTACACGCTGTACCGGTGTCATCTTTGCGGTATCTGTTGTATCTCCAAGGAACAGCTCCTGGAAGGACATTCTACCGATACGGGCAACGGAATCGAGTGAGGTAAGTGCCAGTGCAGATACACACATTGTCATAAATACAGTTGCGAGCTGCACCGGAACACCAAGCTTCTCAAGGAAACCTGCAACACCTGCAGAGAAGATTGCAAATGGGGTACCGTCCGGCTTTGTTCCGTTGACGGCAACAGCGCCGACAACAACAAGTGCTACAACACCGAGAAGTGACTCAACGATCATTGCGCCATAACCGATCATCGGCGTATCCTTCTCATTGCTTACTGTCTTTGATGATGTACCGGAAGAAACGAGACTGTGGAATCCGGATACGGCACCACAGGCGATCGTTACAAACAATGTCGGGAACAGACCCTGACCGCCAATGTTAAATCCGTTATATGCATTCAGCTTCATGGTTGGGTGTGCGAAAAGAACACCGATCACTGCACCGAAGATCATACCTAACAGCATGAAGGTTGTCATGTAATCTCTTGGCTGCATCAGAAGCCACATTGGCATAACAGATGCCAGGAACAGATAAACCATGATGATTCCGATCCACGCATTCTTTGTCTGATAGATCGGCAGATGCATACCGATGGCAAACATCACAACCAGAAGTGCGATTGCAACAACGGCTTTCACAACCTCGTTCATTTTGCCGACCTTTTTCTGGATCAGACCGAAAACAACAGCGACTAATATAAACAACATGGAAATAGATGCGGCTGCGGAGTTTGCATAGGCAACGTTGCTGTCCTCCAGTCCCTTACCGACAAAGGTTCCTGCTACCATATCGGTGAAGGCTGCGATAACAAGAAGTGTGAACAGCCAGCAAAACAACATAAACAGCTTACGTCCTGCTTTACCGATATATTTCTCAATGATCATTCCCATGGACTTTCCTTCGTTCTTAACAGAAGCGTACAGAGAACCGAAATCCTGAACGGCTCCGAAGAAAAGACCGCCGATGATCAGCCATAACAAAACCGGAACCCATCCAAATACGGATGCCAAAATTGGTCCGGTCACAGGACCTGCACCTGCGATGGATGAAAACTGATGGGCAAATACCGTAAATTTGGAGGATGGCACATAATCCTCACCATCTTCAAACTGGTACGCCGGCGTCTTTGCCTTCTCGTCCAGTCCCCACTTTTTAGCAAGCCATCTTCCATAGAAAAGATAACCCGCACCAAGAGCAACAATGCTGATCAATACAATTACTAATCCATTCATAATATTACCTCTTTCCTTTGGGTGTTTGATTGTTTCCACGGCTTTTATTTTACGGGAATGAATTATTTCCGGTAAAATAAAAAAGCCCTCGTCTTAAAAAATGCTTATCGCATTTTATCAAAGACGAAAGCTGATATCTTCCGCGGTACCACTTTAATTGCCGCATATGCGGCCTCTCTGTCCTATCTCCTGAAATATCTGACGTCTCATTAACCGGTATAGCCTTATAGATTATAGACATCGTGGATACTTCTTCAATAAGCTTCTCTGTAACGGGAGAATCCCGGTGACACTTACCGTCGCAGCCACGCTGCCATTTCAGTGCACTTCTCTCAGAGGATAGCTCTCCGATCTGCATACTGTCTCGCACCTGCCGACAGCTCTCTGCCATGCGTCCCGATCAGAAAACCCTGTTCTGTTCATCGAATTTGTTTTGTTCGACAAAAAAGATACCACTTTGATTTTTTCTTGTCAATAGTTTTTTAATTTTAAAGATGAATTATATTCATCTTTCTATGCTCCAAGATGTTTTTTTAACACATCAAAAATACGCTCCTTCTGTGCCGGTTTGAGTACATAATCATCCGGCTTAAGCTGCAGTATCTTCTTGATATACTCCTTGTCTGCCACTCCAGACAGAAATACAACCGGAAGCTTTGCAAATCTTGGCGTCGAGCGGATCGTCTGCAGCATCATTTTGCCATTAACCACCGGCATTTCGTAATCAAGGAAAATAAGCTGCGGACAGTCCTTCTGCATGATCTCAAACGCCTGTGATGCCGATACCGCGATCGACACGCGGTATTTATCTCCCACCAGTGCCTTCATACTGCGCAGAAGCAGCGGGTTGTCATCAACGAACAGAATATGCTTTCTCCGATCCTCCCGATGCTCCAAAGCCCCCTCATACTCCGCATAATCGAGGGCAAGCATCCCGCACAGAATACTGATCACCTCCTGATTACTGACCGGTCTTACCAGACGCCGGATATTGCCGTCATCAAAGCCATACTCGCGAAATTCATACATGCTTCCCACCATAATGACCGGAAGCTTCTCATTCTCGTCCAGAATCACCTTCAGCTCCTGCACCTGGATCAGACGGAGCTGATTCAGAAAAACGAGCACGATATCCGGCTGATAAATCGGAATCATTTTGCGGATAAATTCCTCATCCGCCGTGCAAAGCTGTACCTGAAAAAACGGCAGCATAGCCTCATTCATGTTTTTGACAATGTCATTCATGTCTGCAATAAATAATACTCTTTTCATACCTTAGCCTCCTCTCCTTACGTCACTTCCTCCGTCTGCAGCCGCTCGATCAGTCTTCCGGCCGTCTGCACCGCCTCGCGGTCATCCAGCCTTGTCACCTGCGACAGCAGCTCACGGATGTCCTCCTCTGTCGTTTCCTCATACCTGTGTCTTTCCAGCCACTCAGCCTGCCGGTCTGCCTCATCAAAATCCAGATTCCTCATGGCATCGGAAATATTTTTGAGGACATACAGCAGAAATTTCGTATCCGTGCAAAGCGGCTTTTGTTCCTCTGTAAAAAACGGTGCAAGCTCTTCTGTGGCACACATAATCTCCTGCAATAGCAGCAAAAGCACCGCCCGGATCTTTTCTCCTTCTCCCCGTACCGCACTGCGCTCGCCAAGCCCGGATAGTTCCGATATCGTCACCGCTCCGACCGATGCCGAAAGTCCTTTGAGTGAATGGAGTGTAAAGCGGATGTCCTCGAAAACGGGAGCCGGGTTTTGCTCCGGTTCCTGTATCCACTGTTCCATCTGCCCCTGCACTGTAAGAAGGGTATCCCGAAAACCCCGGAGTGTATCCATCAGCAGAGTCTCGTCCTTCATATAGCGTTTCGCTTGATCCCAGTGAAAGCATTCTGTAGCCGGAAGCTGATCGAACACAGCCTGCGGTGTGACTTTCCTCTCCGGTGCTTCGTTTTCCATTGCATCATCCGGTACTGCTTTCCTCTCCGGCATTTCGGTTTCCGGTACGCTCTCCGGCATCTGCTTCTTTTGATCCGGAAGATACCTTGCCAGCTCCTTTTCCAGCCTGACCGGGTCGATCGGCTTAGAAAGATAACTGTCAAAGCCTGCCCGTATATATTCCTCCCTGGCACCGGAAACATTGTTTGCCGTCAACACGATTACCGGCGTGTCATGATTGCAGCCTGCCGGATCATCCCGCAGCGCACGCATCGTCTGAATGCCATCCATATCCGGCATCATATGATCCAGAAAGATCATATCGTACTTCGTCTGCCCGGCTTTGCGGATGCATTCCTGACCGCTTCCCGCCTGATCCACCGAAATCCCTGTC
>OJMM01001254.1_pt1 | contig 15434 bp, 13 predicted proteins | sample 1597231 | NCBI WGS metagenome assembly OJMM01 (sample SAMEA2452128, study PRJEB22498) | human gut metagenome | reverse complement strand
CTTGTAGACACCGGCGAGGGAGAGTAGGTTTTCGCTGCGCCAGTCTTTGCCGTCCAGCTTTTGCAGAGTCCCATAGGACAACAGATCCACCGCCGACTCAAACAGGTGGAGCGTGTCGCTTGCGGCCGCCGCAGGGATTCCAAAGGAATAGTGCTTGTCGCTGCCGTTGGCATCCCCGATGAAGTTTGAGCCGATCCCTCGCTGGTTGGCGTAGCGGGGCTTTCCGTCTGCGTCCATGCCGACGAACACCACATTGTGATAGGGATAGCTCTCGTAAAGGCGGCCGGTCCGGATGCAGAAGTCGATCAGCTCATAATCGATCCCTCTGCGGTGCAGATATTCTATGGCATGGGTGGCGCTGCGGTTGGCCTGCGGCAGAAGCAGCACTTTTTCTTTCGGCGTTTTCGGAGCCGGGGAAAAGGCGGGCGGTGCCGCCGACAGATTCCCCATAATGGTTTCGACTGCCTGCGTAAAGGGCATCTCTTTGACCTTAATGAGATAGTCCAGCGCAGAATAGCCGCCGATCCCACGGGAAAACCAGCACCATTTGCCGTTGGAAATTTTCAGACTGTCGTGCTCACGGGTACAGTAAGTGCCGCCGCCGAAATGCACCAGCTCCTGCGGCTCATAAGTCCGCAGATAGGTCAGCAAGTCCATCTCACGGGCCTGCGCCACTACCTCCGGCGGGATATATGGCATATGTTTCACCTCCGTTCTGACATAAAAATAGCCGAGGGGCTTTCAAAATGAAAACCTCTCGGCTATGTAGTTATCTGCATATACTTTGACCGTTTTATATGCAGATAACAGAACTGTATATGCAGAAAACGGCACGGGGTTTCCGTGCCGTCTGTGTCAGATCGCTTTGATTTTTTTGAGATACGCCACGGCATCGGTATGTCCGCGGAAGTAGATGTGTTGCCGCTCCATGTCCTCCATTTGGCGGGCAAGGTTCAGATAGTCCACATACGCCCGATGCTCCTCGGCGGTCATGCGGATCTCGCCGCTGCCATCGTTCACTTTTTCAATGACGGGGTACTGCGTTTTCAGCTTGTCCATACGGTCGGAAAGCCCGGCGTAGTCCTCGTCGGTATTCAGCAGATCCATCACAATATCGCTGTCGATCTCCGCAAAGGCGTCCTCGATGCGGGATGGCAGGTCAAAATAGTTGTCGCTCACGGTGCTCACTTCCTTATCGTTTTTATTATACTATACCCAAACTGCAAGGCAATATCAAAGGTGCAAATTTTATCGTTCGGGCTGTTCCGTCTGCCGTGGGGCTGCGGAGCGGACGGGGACGGCGGGCGAACTGATCCGATATTCTTCGGGGATGTTCTCGATGCCGCCGTCGTAGATGTCCGCAAAGCGGCCGCCGTTTGACCGCACATAGCCGTTATCCCCGAATACGCCGCCTTCTTCATACCGAATATCCCGTCCGAAGCCCTCATAGTCAATATAGTTTGCCAGTGCGCCAAGGTTGCTTGTGTCGTAGCAGCCGCTTTCTTCGATCCAGTAATAGCCGAGGTCATAGTCATTCCGCACGCCGGACAGATAATCAAAGCAGTCCAGATTCTCGGTCAGGTTGATCAGCTCCTGCACACTGCCGGTGTTCTCGCCCAAATCCAAAACCGCCTGCCAGAAATCGTCGCTCTCCCGCAGCTCCATGATCTGCCCGGCGAGATAGTTCAGCTCGCTCAGGCTCTCATATTCTCCGAGCACCTTGCCGATGGCCGCATCCGGGCAGTCATAGTCGGTGATGAACCATTCCTCATAGCGCCGCCCGATGCCGATGCGCCGGAAAACCGCCTGCATTTCCTCATTGGTCACGGGAAACTTCACCCATTCGCCCACCAAAAAGCCCTCGTTGTACTTGCCGAGGTTGGTAATAAAGGCTTCAAAGGCGCAGTCCCTTGTATCTGATACATTCATCATAGCTGCCTCCGTTATCGCTCCTGCACCGGCACCTGCCTGCGGGGAATGGGAAAGCCGTAAACATGGGCGATCTCGTCGCCCAGCCTGCGGGTCACTCTTGTAATGTCCGCACGGGTGGCAATGCCCCGGTAGAGTTTTTCTTTCAGATTCTCGATCTGCGTGTCGCTCACTCCGTCCTTGTAGGCACGGTAAAGATAATGGTTCGTGCCGTCGTGATGGATGGCGTCGCAGCGGAAGTCGCCGTTTTTATCTACATACCATGTGCTGTAATCAATGTCCCGTTCGCTGTAAAGGCAGTCCCGGATATTGCCGCTCGGAATCTCCTTATATCCCATGCGGCGACCGTGCCAAAGCCCCAGATCCCCGACGACGAGAATGGGACGGGAGAGCTGAATGTCCAGATTGGAGCGCTCGTCGTCCAGATAGTCGCCGTTCAGCTCCAAACGGGAGTGTGTGTACATGGCTTTCAGCCGTTTAAGTTCCGCTTGTTCTATCTCCGTCTGATTCCGGTAATCCGTTATCAGCGGACTGTTCTCTTTGGCTGTTTCTATATAGTAATACAGAGAACATTCTTGTATCTTCTGCCCATACGAATACAGCCAAACTAAACTAAATGTAAGGGATAATAATAATCGGTTCATATTCTACTTTTAAGTTTTCGGCAAAAGTAGAACAGAACTTTGAAGAAATTTGGGAGAAAATGAAATTCAATGATATTCATATCTATATATTCGTTGCTTAGGCACTTATATCTCATACCGTATCCTTTCCGTAAAGAATGGAAAATCACCATATTTTCACTACACTGCCAATGATTTTATAGAAAATCAATGCCTTTCGCAATTTAGATTAGACTTGTTACGATGAAAAATATAAAGGGTACTGTAATTGAGTGTCTAATAAAAGAAATTAAGCTATTAGAAGAAAGCAACTAATGGCCTTTTTAAAAAGGATTATATATATTGAATCTCTATTCTTTATAAGTTTCTCTCTAAATAATTGGTGTATACTTTTAAATAAGTATTTAGGTAAATAAAAAATAAATGAGAATCATATTGCTTTCAATGATTTTTTGTACATTTGCGTTTAAGTTTAGGCGTTCTTTATACTTAATGCAAAATATGACTAATACGAGCAATTTGCTCGTTTCTAAATCGTTACCTATTGTAGAATATATGTTTTATAATCCATTGAATTTCAATCAGGAAATAGATTTTGAATATCTTGCAACGTGAGTCGTCAACCGTTTCTGTATTCCGCAAATATCGGCTATTTCCTTTAGGCAAGCATTCATCTTTTGGTTGCTCAGCACAGGCAGGAGCACATTTTTTGCTACGCAATCCGGTTGGTTAGAATACTTGTCTATCAGCTTGGGGGCAGGGGATATGACGGAGATGTTACACATCTGTTTTATTTTTTGGCGGGCATTCCGAATCCACAGATTATCCTCATTATCCCTTACAAGATGCTCCTTGCTAAGTTGCTGGACATCCGCAAAAGCCATGCCGGTCAGGCAGCAGAAAGCAAAGACATCCCGTACCTGCTCCAGCTGTTTGATATCGAAATCCTTATCCATCAGCCTGTCGAGTTCCTCTTTTGGAGAGAAATTCCACGTTAACTTCATCAATCCTGAAATGGATACCATAGAACGGGGCCTTTTTTATCCATTCGTTAGCCCATGCGATACGTATCACTTTTTTCAGGTTCTTCAGGTGTTTCAACGCGGAATTGTTCTGACACCCTATGGAAGTTTTCAGCCAATACTCGAAATCACGGATGAACTGCCCGTCCAGTTCATTCAGGAAGAAATCATCCTTATGATAACGGAAATGGATAAACTCTCTCAGCCTGTTTATGGAGGTTTTAAATTTTGTTACAGTTGATTCGGCATATTCCTTGCCGATTAGGGCATGGCACTTTTTATTATGGTCCGCATAGACTTCCAGAAGGGTATATTGTACCTTGTCCCTTCCATAATATCTGTCACGGATAATGTCTGCCGTAACAACCTTGTTATCTATCTCCAGTTCCCGGTGTATCTGCAATACCTTGGCACGGACTGAATTTATGTAGTGGTTAAGTTCCTGCGAGCTGCGGTCTTTTCCTTTGGAACATTCTTTTGACTGGTTCCAGAGTTCCACCGGCACACTGCGCTTGATCACAATCTCCGCTTTCCGCTTGTCAACGGTGATACGCATACAGACGGGAGCCTCCCCGTTTTTCAGCAGCGTCTGTCGCTTGATGTAAAACAACACACTCAGTGTACTACGTCTTTTTTCAACTCCCATACTTCTTGTATTTTTAGTGGTACAAAGTTAAATCGTATTGTTCCAAATCAGACTATGCAAAATATTGAGAATCAGCGAAAACAAAACTAAATCGTTGGACTTTTTTCTTCCCCGAAAAATCCAACGGATAAGCCAGTGCCAACTGCGTTATTCCGCTGCTTTTAGGTGTGGTGTTGGGCAAAAAGAAAAGTCCTAAAGTATAATACTTTAGGACTTTTCTTTTATTTTGCTTCATAAGAAAGCGGTGCGTACGGGACTAACGGAGTTTTTAATCTAAACTGATATTCAGTCTGTTATAAAAATCTTACAAGAAAAGCACCCAGTTCTGCACCTGCTTCATTTCTATGTTTTTCCAATAGGAATTTGCCTTGTTCCAACGGGGTAAAGGTAGAGATTTTCGATAAAATAACCAAATTAAAAATATCAATAGGTACTACAAAATATTATATAGTCACAATTATTCAATATCGAATAACTTTTTATTAATCAAATCAATTATTTCGTTAGCCGATATTTTGCATCTATCCATACTGGCCAATAATTCTTTTAATTTAGAGCAAACATTTTTCTTTGCCAGTATAATATATTGAGTTATTTTAGGCAATCCTTTTACTGATTTATAAAACTCCACTAATTGTTCATATGATAAATCAACGTTATCTAATAACAGGCGAAGTGCTTCTTTATTGTCTCTCCAAGATTCCTTCGGAATAATATCATCAGAAACTTGCAATAATCCTTTAAAAGCTTCTACTACTTCTTCGAAAGAAGCAATCCAATTTAGGATTGGTTGTTCAATTTTCATAGCATATTGATTCATTTCTTTAGCTGAAGTATTAATAACAGCTCTAGCTAATACAATTTGATTTACCGGCTTTTGTTCATTAATTATGTTCAACTTTTGAGCGGATTCAGCAAGTTGTTTACCTATCCAAATAGTTGAAGTACTTATTTCATTTAAAGCCTTTATAGCTTCTTCAGATTTAGTTTTTAAAATATCTTGAAATTCTAATAACCCTAACTCAGACACTTCATCTTCAAGAGGATCTATAGCAATTGGAAAATCAGATAAATTTACTTGCGTAGTTGAAGGATTGTTGATATTCCAATTTTCTATAACCTTATATAAATGAATTCGCAAATCTTTTTTAAAATTCTCTGAGCCTACATACGTAAAATAATAACAGCCCAATTCAGATATTTGTTTTTGAAAAGATCTAACCTTAGAATATTGCTCAATATCTAAGGAATCTAAAGGTACTCCTTCAATATCAAAATACATCATTATATGTATTCTACCTATTTGTCGATAACGTTCTAATGCTCTATAAAACTCTTCTTCCGTACCAGATTCATAGTTTAATGTCTTTGAGCCAAATCTAGTCCATAATATTCCTAAAAAAATATCATACTCATCACCTATTTGAAAATTAATTACAGCTTGGGGATATTCACCTACAGAAGGATAACTTGATTTTTCCCAACTACATAATTCTATTCTTGCATTTAACTGCGAAGAATATGTATTGTTAAACTCATTAATAACATTTTCGACAATTAAACGTTCTTCTTTTACATCACTTGGTGATGCTAAGAACAATTTATACAAAGATATAGTCTGTGGCATAATTTTCTACTTTTTTCCAAAGATATTTTTTTACTCTGTAAAAAAAGCATCTTAGAAAGAAAATATTTCCATATACTTGAAAAATAGCAGCAATTTGAAATAATATAAGATTATAAAAATGCCATAAAGTTTACTTTTCCCAAAAAGAAGACTATCATTCGGGAAATGAAGTCAAGAAAAGAAGTCCTATACGAAAAATAAAGGTATATCAGCTTGAGATACGCCTTCATTATATGTATAAATCAGTAACTAATCACAATAAGGATTTTAAGAAGTTACATAAACCAAGTCCTGGGTCGTCATTATCTGAAACCAATGATATAATACCTCTATCTCTAAGAATTGTTTCCTCAATCTCATTCGGTTTAGTTAAAAAAATAAATGAACTTGGACGTGATTCTCTATAACCATCCCAAATTTTATGGAGTTTATATATTAAAAATCTCATGTTTATATCTTCCAAACTATATCCTATAAATAAGATAGTTTTACCTAACATATCTGATCTTAATTTTATATCTAGTGGAGTAGAAAAGTCTAATCTTTCAAAATAACTACTTTCGGTTAAAACGATAGAACTATCATCAGAAAAATCACCGTGGAATTTTATAATTTGAGTAATTCCATCTTTAATCTCTGTAAAATCTTTTACATTTATTATTTTGGTGTATTCTTTCTTGTAATAATCAAAACTAGCTTCAAGCCATCTATCATAGTTAGTTGTGTATATTATAGGAAATTCTAAATCTACAATCAATTTATGTATTTCTGACTTTTCTATTTGAATATTAGGATTATGCCATTTTGTATCCATATAACTCCTTAATTCTCCTATAGATTTCTTTTTAATCTTATAATATTCAACTAGTGATTGATAATTTGACAAAGACTTAAATATATCAGAATCATAATGTAATAATCTAGCAACTTCATCTATAAGTTCAGAAAAAGTTGGTAATCCCAGATTCTTTGAAACGCCTGATCCAACAAATAAAATTACATTCTTTTGCTGGATAGCTTCTTTTAGTTCATTTAAATTTTTCATTGTTCATTCAAGTATTTAGCAAATTCAGTTAAAGCTTGTTTCCTCATGCTAATTTTATTTTTTTCTAAAGTCCCCATTTCTGCGAAAGTCATATTTTTACCATCAGGAATGAAAATGCAATCCCACTGAAAAGTTCGGTCACCTTTAGGATGGTTAGTTATACATCCATTAATTTTACCTTCAAAAATCTTAAAATTCTTTCCATCCACATAACAAACAGTTGTTTTTGCTTGAGCTTTTGAACTATCATCAACCGCACCAAATATTTCAGCAAATTTATCTGCCCGCAATGTGTCCCAGAAAATTTGCGTTAGTCCTCCTGGCAATCCATTAATTTTTTCTATATATAGTCCCGTATGTTCTACAATTAAAGGTCTACCTATTTTTTTATATGCTTTTAATGCTTTGTCCTTAACTAAATGAATTACATCATCCGTTTGTAACTCTTCCAATTTTATATTATTAGAAATGACCTCAATATTAAATTCGTTTAAAATATCTCTAACTTCTTTTATCTTTTCAGGATTACTGGATAAAATTCTTATTTGTCTATTCATTATCTTAAGTTTTTAAATGCATACTTTAACTGATTCTCATACATACCTTCTGCAAAGTTGGAAATTTTTGTAATAGTTTCAAATAATTCATACTCAAAACTTATGTTTTTATTATGAATACCTGGATTATCAGAACACAATACATAAGGTATATTAAATTTATGGAATTGTAAAACGGGATGGGAACTTATATCAGAAACAGATGACGTAAGAATATTACTGGTAAGACAGACTTCAATACATATATTATTCTGTTTACATAACTCCAATAATTCTGGATTGTTAGCTATAGCCAAACCATGTCCAATTCTATCTGCTTTACATTTTGTTATAGCATACCTAACATTTTCATCACTCCAACTTTCTCCAGCATGAATAGTGATACCATATCCATTCTCTTTAACCCTTCGAAAAAAGGTAGGCCATTCGTTAAAATGTACCTCAGTTTCATTTCCAGTTAAATCAAAGCCAACAAAAATATTACTATTCTTTTTTTTGATTAAATCCAGTATTTTATAATACTCATTTATTTCATTAATTTCTCTTCTTACAGATATGATTAATCTCATATCTATTTTATACTCTGATTTTATAGCCTCAAAGCCCTCAATATACCAATCTAAAACTTCATCATATGTAATATTATTGAGTTTGGCTAAATATATAATGGAATTTCTTAATTCTATATATTTTATATTATCAGTAAACATTTCTCTCCCAATACCATCTAATATAGCCATAAATATATTCTTATTATGGGGTAATAGACGTGTAATTTTCCATGGATTAAAATATTCCGATAAGTTTTTAACAGGCTTATCAATTATATAGTCATGTTCTTTAAAACCACATTTATTATCTATCACTTTTAATATTGTATTAATAGGGATACTACCATTTAAATGACAATGTAGTTCAGCCTTATCATAATCTGTATATTTCATAGCTTAATCAAATAAAAGCTGTAATTAAATTAATTGAGGAGTATTAAATTAGTATGCCACAGCAATTCGATAACCGATCTATCAGCATCCCTTTCTTATTTTGTTTCAAGGCATTCAGTAACATTGTACCATTTCACAACAACCAACCTAATGAAAAGATGTATGTCGCGCACTATCGGTCTAACCATAACACTTTTACATTTCTTCACCTCGGATTGCGACTTCTTCTTGAAGTCACCCAGTCCGAGATATACCTTCCTATACCGTTTCCTAAATGTAGACTGAAAAGGGAGATGAAACTTTCAGTGCAGTTTCCCTATATAATGGCTGATAAATCAGTTGTCATACTCAAGTAGATTCACAATTGAGTAACGGACTTCAGTATCACAGCAGGTGGCCTCAATCTTCATAGAGCCTTTGTCGAGAATGCCGGAACTATCTACTAAGGTGCCAGTATTTTAGTAGTCTTCATCTTCATTAACATGTTCAGAAATCTTCTTATCCTTTCATTGAATTCTTCATTTTAATATTAATTCTCAGAAGAGCATCCATAAAACCGTCCTAGTTACTAATCTGAAAGTTTTTTGGATGGCTACGAACAGATTGGGAGCGAATACAGATATTTTCGTACGCTCACTCAGTCCAAATATATACTGCATATAAAAATTAGTCTGGATGATTATAATGACTTCCTTACTAAATAAGCCCATCTTACGTTTCATAATCGATACGCCAACGATATTATAACCGTTTATAATTCATCCAGATATGATATAATAGAAAAACACTAAGGACATAGGCTATTCGGTCAATAATTTTCTGAGAACTCATACTTGAAAACGGATTTTCCATTTTAATAGTTAATTATCTGTTATTTAAAATCTGTAATATTGTGAAATTTGAGACAACTCTTCAATTTTATGCATTCTTTCTGTTATATTATATCCTTTTTCTTCAAGATACTTCATTATACGAGCATACTCTATAAAGATGTTGGTCATGAAAATTCCGGGATCATCACTTCCGATAACTACTGCTGGCATTGGAATCTTACCATCTGAGGAATGTCCCTTTAACCAGCGTTCTAAATGATGTTCCTTTAATTCTTTGTAAAAACTAATATTAAGATTACTGGTTATAGGACTCTCCAAAGCTATACCTTTTCTGGCTAGTTTATATAATACTAAGTCTTGTATATGTATAAAATCCTCCACAGAAAAGATTCCTTTATCTATTGATACTGAAATCATATTATTATATCGTTTTTTTGTTAAAGAGTTGAAATGGTACTGAAAATACAAATCTTTCACATGATAGTCTGACAATAATCTTCTGCATACACATTCTTTCTGCTGTTCGTCTTTTTCTGCTGTTCTATCGTTTAAAAGATATCTCCTTGGATCATACATTCTGCACTTCCAGCTATCTAATAATACTGTAATTGATGTTGGCTTTTGATATATTTTAAAAGCTAAATCTTCAATCTCATCTTTTAATTTTGTCAATAAAGACTTCAAGGAAATGTATGGATTGTATTCTGAAGATATCAGATAATAAGTAACCAGCAGGTCATCCATCCATTCGCCTTGACTGATGTGTACATTATCACCTACTCGTTCCATCCATAGAGCCGGAGAAATACCCGCAGCTGTTCCATGTCCGATTCTGTCACCTTGTCTCATTTCAAGAAATTCTTCTGCTTCTACTATCATTCGTAGTCCACTCAGCAGATGAACAAAATCTTCGCCAGCATGAAATGTTATTCTAAGATCTTCATCTCCCGTCCAATGATTACGCATATATCTAAAGGCCGGTGAAAAAACTTCGGGGCCGGCACTCATTTCATTGGAAGCTGCATCTATACCTTTTATTTGTACCTCCCACTTATTGTGTTTTATCCGTTTAACTACATTTAGTAAACTATGACTCTTTTGAGAAATTTCCCTGCGTAATTCACTATGCCGTTCAAAGTGGCTATAAGGATTTTTATCCATTTTCTTGATGAAATGTGCTATTAAAGAAAGTTTTACTTTTTTTCTGTTTGAGCTAATTTCCTTACAAAGCTTTTCAAAATCATCATTTATTTTCTTAATTATTTTAAGGTTATCATTTGATTGGCTACTAGGTGAAAAACGTCCTTCCAAATAATCTATAAAGCAAAATTGATTATCTGATATTATTTGCCGTAAACGTTTAAGATACTCCTTCGATTCATGTGACCAGCGTAAGTCATTATCAGGAATAACCCCAAATTGAGTAAAACCTTTTTGATTTTTCTGTTGTACAAGTAGTTTATGGAGATTTCCCAATATCAGAATGAGATGATGAAATTTACGGGCAATATTCAGGTTGCCTTCATTTTGAATCTTATCAAAAAGCGCCAAATAAAAATAAGCGCCTTTGGCTAATACTGGAGTATTCCCATTGTCTATATAGTAATCCCAATCATTTTTGAACAGCTTGTAATCTTTGTTTATAATTCTTACCAATTTCTTGATAATATTTAATGCCAGACGAAGCTGTTTAATAAATTGTTCCTGTTCAATGTATAATTGTTCATATTGGCTTCGTACCCTTTCTTTCACTAATGAGTCTCTTAAAGATGCAATCCATTTATCTACTTGTCCGATTTGTGACCACCATAACATATCAGTTTCAGTCGTTCCATTTAAATGAACATGTAAATCCATGAGCCCTTTACCATCATTTATCCAATTATCCAACTCAAATACATAGGGAATACGCATGGCAGAGGAACTAAATTGAGGTATTAAGACTTGCCGGAAAAAGGAAGAATTTGAGCTTCTATTCCTAAAGTCGTTTAAATAATATGCAGCACAAATTAAAAGCGGCGGACATAGTTGCATTACTGCCATCCACTCTTCTAATTTTTCCTTCTGTATATATAAGTTTCCATTCACCTTATATAAGTATTTGTTTGCCAATGAAACAAAACCATTAGTAATGAAACTCCCTAAATTCTCTATATAAGATTTATCAGGAACTTCATTTTCATGACGATAACGGTTCTCATAAATATAGTCCGGCAGATAAGGATTAAAAGATCTGGAAGAGTCTAATAATCTGCGCCTTATTTCACTTAATGGAGTAACCTTACCTGAATCATAATTGGACAAAGTATATGTATCCCTTAATATATAAGCAAAAAACGGTATATCTATTTGCATTTTATTTCTCTTGTTCTATACTAAATACTTTTAATAACTCGTATATCTGACTATTATCATAAAGATTGTAATAATCAATTAAAGAACTCAGTAATTCTTTTTTATCATAACTTATTTCAGTTTCGTTTTGAGGCATACATATTTTATTCATGTATAATGCTATTAAGTCATTTTCGCTAAATAATTTTTCATTGCTGAACTTATTATTAGTATTTTTACTATTCATTAAAAGTTCAATAAACTCTTTTTCATAATCATCATTTTCTTTTAACCCTTCAAGATGCAAACGAGCTATTATTATAAATTTACTAATCAAGGGATTAATATATTTATGCAATATCGGACAATACAATAACCATTGAAGTAATAAATCTTGTTCCAAGAACCTTGATGATTTCTCGTTTTTATATCTAAATAGATAAGATAGATAATTTTTGAAAAAAATCTCTCTAATATCTCCATTTTGGTCATTTTGAATTCGATTTGAGCTATTATCTGCATAAAATCCTTCTACAATTAATGCATTCCAAAAAGCTAGTATCGAATTATTTATGTAATCATTTAATTTAATTTTTAAATTAAAATGATGAATAGTATGGTAAAAACGTGTAAATATATGATCAATCCAATAGGGCTGTATAACTAGTTCATTATCAAAGCTTATTCTTTCCCACTCAAATACGTGTTTATAAAAAAGAATTAAAGAATTTAAACCGTTTTCATTTTCTATAGAGATATTAGATGTTAGATTTTCTAACCATATATCTTCAATATTATGTATCTCTGTTATTTCCTCTTTATTTTGATTTCCGATGTATAGCCTTATCTGTGAATTCTTTTTTAACAGATCCCAGTGTGAATCAAGTTGTCTTTCAATAGAGTTAGTTAATTCCTTTTTTACATCATTAGCATCCCTAAGCAATTCTCCTAAAAAAGCAAATATACGATAAACAGAGAATATATTCATAACATTTCCGTTGTTTGTCTGTATTTGTAGTTGGAGCAATTGAATTAATAGCTTATTCAAGTTATCAGATTTTCCAACTAAAGATTTTTTTGTTTTGAAAAGGCCAGGAAGTATTACTGTCCCATTCTTATTCATTGCAAGAACGGACATATTTCCTAATATTTTAGACAATCCACAATCAGTATATAGACAGGATTGAGTTATAAAATCATTAATATTTTCTTTATTATCTTTTATTTCTGATAACCATTGATGAGTAAGAGATATTCGTATCCAATAATCAAATATCATAAATGAATTATGTTTTACCTGTTCATAGAATGAAAAACATAAAGCAATAATTATATTCTTTAAACTGTCATCTTCTATTTCTGGGAGGAAAGAAGCACCAGTAAATAACAAGTTATTTTCTACTAAAAACTTCAACATCCAAGCTGGATAAACAGGACTATGCCCCATCAGATATTTACTGTCCCCTGAGTATTGATTTATGTAAACTTCAAATATTTTCAGTACTCCTCTAACAAAAGTTGAAGTTTGATTTTCTTTAGTATTAAGAGCATGATAATAAGCTATAAAAAAACGTATCTGATTTCTAAATGGCTGTGCCAGCATGTGATTCATAAATTCGGAAAAAATCTTATAATTTTTCCTAGAGATACCTACTAAATTAAATGCCTCATTATACAATTCTTTTATCTCTTTCACAATCGACCCTTCTCCATTGGAATCTATTGTATATTTAATATAAACAGGCTGATTATCGTATTGGATTTTATCATATAAATTATTTAAGAAAATTCGATACTCTGCCCGTATCATTTTCTGAAAATACTGAGCCTCCAAACGATTAACCATTTTTTGGTATTCCTTGAATTTATGTTCCTTATATGAAAACGCCATTTCTTTATCCAGAAATTCCTTTTCAAAATACTGCCAAAAATGTTTTCGGATAGCCATACCATATAAGGATGCGTCTCCTGTCATTATTACTATAATTTGAGGTGACGTAAAGTAAAGGCGGATTATTTCCAATATCTGAAATGTATTATTGATTTTTATATCACAATCATCCAGAACAAAAAGCAAAGCTTTCTTCTGTATTAACCGCAAACCAGCATCAAGGTATAAATGAAAACACTTTTCAAGTTTACTAGCGTTAATTGTTAGTTCCATAAATCTATCGGAAAGGTAAACTGAGTCATCCCAGTTTGAATACAAACAAGGATCACCAATACCATCCAATACTGGTAATGTCTTATACAAATCTTGTGTAGCTCTGTCAAAATTTTCAATCAGACGTTCCCGATCATTATACACTCTTTCATAATTCTCAGATTGTTGATGTCTTATGTTATCTGCTGCTTTTTGGAAAACATGATGAATCTGTGCAATAAGCCTTATTGTCAAGTTTTCTTTCCTTTCTGTATTGTTGGGATCCAAAAGTTCCAGACAATACAGGTCTTTCCCAAGTGTACTAAACGGTTCTTCATTGCTATATTGTATTAACTTAATAAGGGATTGTACAAATGTTGTTTTTCCTGCTCCTCTACGAGCGAAGACAGAAATAATGTCTGTTTGATGTTTAAATTCTCCATTTCTTCCCGGTGTGTATTCTTCCGCTTCTTTCATTCGTCCAAGTAAAATATTACCCACTCTCATAATTTGCTCTCTATGGATTAATTCATTGATAGGATAATAAATAACATCACCTTTAATGACTTTGTTAAGATCGATACAAATATTCTTGTTTTCCATAATAAATGCTTTATTAATTAGATAAAACGGTTTCCTATAATTGCAAAAATAAAGAATATATTTAAAAATAACTAATTCCTTTTATCATTTCATAGGAAGACAAATTGGAATGTTATAGAGAATCTAAGCTAATTCTATATGAAGTCTACATTAGGTAAGGATACTAATGGTAATATATCAATATTCAATTCCATACTCATCCTGTGAAACAAATCTTTGACACCAAGTTACTGTACTATCATAGAAGTTTATAACACCGTTCTTCACAATTTTACACCATAAAACTTGTCCTTTTCCAGAAAGAAATCTATCTTTAGAACATGAAGACAAAAAAGGAGATTTTAAAAGAAAACGGTCTAACAAACATCGATGATTTTATGGATGTCCAGTTCGGTAAACCTGGGACACCGGAACGTGAAAGATTCCGTGAAGAAGCCCGTATTTATGTGAACGGATATGCCCAAACTGCGGAATGTAAGAACTCCCAAAAGAGACGAAAATAACCGACTTTTCCTGTCTGTTCCGGCGAGCCAGAGAACACTACCTCCGTAACGTTAAATTCTTCTATGATGCAGATGGAAAGAGGTGGTTATTTGAAAAGTCCACACTTAGCAGTCTGATGTATCTGATTGAATATTAATATCCTACAAGGTTCACTAGCAAATTAAGTAAGAACTGAACCTATTTTTGTAAGCAGCGCCGAACTATACAGATACAAACACCTGATAATAAGTACATTACACACCACCCAATTAGTCCTAGGCAGCTTGGGGCTCTGGGTTCGGGCCCCAGGCGGATTTGAACCTTTTCCTATGACCTTAACAAATATCTGAAAATCAAGCATTTACTTTGTTTTTCTCCTGTAGCGTTTTATCCAAGGCTATTAATAATCAATATATTACATTCCATTCAGAACCATAATCTATGTCTTATCCGTGTCCTATGCATCCGTCTGTGATATGGACACAATTAATATTTATTTCTTATGAGACATAGTTTTTCCATCTACTTCTATCTGAAGCGTAGAAAGCTTCAAAAAGACAGCAAGTCAACAATCATGCTCCGCATCATAGTCAACAACAAGGCCGCAGATGTAAGCCTGAAGATGTCCATCCTGCAGGAGCATTG
>OJMM01001253.1_pt1 | contig 15454 bp, 10 predicted proteins | sample 1597231 | NCBI WGS metagenome assembly OJMM01 (sample SAMEA2452128, study PRJEB22498) | human gut metagenome | reverse complement strand
ACGTATCCTCCGCTGGTGCCGTCTGCGAAGAGATCTCGATCGGCAAGATGATCGAAGAGGCCGCGACACAGAAGTCCGAGCCGTCATCCAATGATGTACTGTCACTTACAGAGGCATATTGCTTCAAATCATTCAAGTCGGAGCGCGACACTTCGCTGCTGGGCAGAATCCTTGCGTGCAGGAACTCCGACGGCGGTTTCGGCTGGTTCGAAGGTATGCGTTCCTCACAGTCAGTCACCGCCACGGTGCTGGATCGGATGGCTTTGGTGAGAAGTCTTGGCGGGAATATTCCTGATCTGACATCTTCTGTCGAGTATCTGGATTCCACTCAGTTCCTGGGCTTCCCGCTCTGGTTCGGCGGCCTGTCGAACGACACTTATATGCTCGTCCGCTCGAACTTCCCATCGGTCTGGTTCAAGGTGCGGATGGACAAGTCGCAGCGCAAGGAGTACCGCTCCCGACTCTCCTCTTTCCGGAAATATGCCCGCATCTACCTTTCACCTTCCAACCGCTTCGATTTCATGGATGGTCAGCCAGGTGCGAAGGCAAGACGTGTCCGTACCCTCAGCAATCTGATCGGCTCCGAAGAAGGAATATCCTTGGCTCGCGCTTGGGGCGAGCGTTTCAATGTCGATGCCGCGCTCCGCAGATCAATGGACGAAGACATCCTCTCCATCCTTGAATATGCTGTCAGGCACGATGGTGGCGGCTTCTACTACCCGAACGCTGTGATGCCGTTCAGAGGACTGCTGGAAAACGAAGCCTATGCCCATTCGCTCATCTCCGATGTGCTTTCTGAATATGCTTCCTCACATTCTGATCAAGTCACCGGTCAGAAAGCCGCCGAGATCGCCGATGGAGTCCGCCTGTGGTTGATATTACAGAAAGAAACCCAGAACTGGGACACGGATCCAGCCTTTGTGAACGCCCTGTGTTCAGTCGGAAAGGGTAGCACCGACTTGCTGAACACCAGTGTCGTGACCCTGACCCAGCGTGTGCTGAAGCCTCTTGCTGATGTGAAGGCCTCCGGCAACGGCTTCTCTATCGAAAAGAGTTATTTCATTGGAGACAAGGAGCTTCATCCTGGTGACACCGTCCGTCGGGGAGACCGCATCCGTGCCGTCTATACCGTCCAGAACTCCGAGAACCGAAGTTTCATCCGTCTGACCGCACCCCGTGAGGCGTCTCTGATTCCAGTTGACCAGTTGTCTGGGATCTACAATCTGTCTTTCACCCCGATGACCGTTGATGGCTGGTATCGTGTCTCTCCGTGTGGTTATCGTGACGTGAAACCCGACCGTACCGTATTCTATTTCGACACCTATCCCGAAGGCCGCACCACCGTCACCGAGGACTTTTTCGTGACCCAGACCGGCACCTTCCAGGCTCCCGTCCCCGAAATCGAATCCCTCTACGCCCCGCATTACCGCGCCAACGCCGCTGCCGTCCCGCGCAACCTGGAGGTCAAGTGACTTGTATTTGCCGGGACTATTCATTATTTTTGTGTAGCTATGATTAAGTTGTTGAAAGAAAGATAGATGATGAAGAATGTTTTAGTGCGGAACAGCACGGCTGAATTTCTCACCTTCATAGCGGAAGGGAAGGAGGAAGGTATTCAGGTGCTATATAAGAATGAAAGTATATGGGCGACTCAGAAAGCAATGTCGATGCTATTTGACTGCTCGTCTGATAATATTGGCTTGCACCTGAAGAATATCTTTAAATCTGGTGAACTTGAAGAAGGTTCAGTTACCGAGAAAATCTCGGCAACTGCGGCGGATGGTAAAATGTATATGACGAAATTTTACAATCTTGATGCGATTATTTCGGTAGGCTACCGTGTCAATTCTATCCGAGCCACACAGTTTCGTCAGTGGTGCACAAGTGTTTTGCGACAGTTCACAATTCGAGGCTATGTTATGGATAAAAAGCGGATGGAAAATGGAACCTTCATCGGAGAAGACTACTTTGAACATCTGCTTGCAGAGATTCGTGAGATTCGGTTGAGTAAGAGAAGATTCTACCAGAAACTGACCGACATTTACGCCACAGCTGTTGACTATAACCGTGACGCGCCCACAACAAGATTGTTCTACAAAAAGGTACAGAATAAAATTCACTTTGCCGTTCACGGCCACACCACCGCAGAACTGATTGTGGAAAGAGCTGATGCAGGTAAGGAACATATGGGTTTGACGACCTGGGAGAATGCTCCGGATGGAAAGATTGTGAAATCAGATGTCAGTATAGCGAAGAATTACCTGAATGGTGTGGAATTGGAAGATATGGGAAAATTGGTCAACTCCGTTTTGGATATGGCCGAGAGAATGGCAGACAGGCATATTCCGATGACTATGGAAGACTGGGCTAAACGCATAGACATAATCCTTGAAGCTGGTGGTGATGCTATATTGAACGATGCCGGAAAGATTACTGCGGAATTTGCCAAAAGTTTTGCTGAATCCGAATTTGAAAAGTACCGAATCATTCAAGATCGCTTGTTTAAATCAGATTTCGATCGCCTGAACGATTGTGATCTGCTGAATACCATAGAATAATACCTGGTCGCAGAGCTTGTCGAAGCGACCAGAAAATGTCCTTACAAAACACTTTCAGCCCTATATGCCACAGAACCTCCCCAGTTGTGCTTGATGCTGAAAAAGTAAACCTCCAAGTCGTTCGCAATTCATCCCAATACGCCACCTGATGCCTTGAAAAGGCCTATCGCCTGAAAGCTTTTTGTAAAAAATTCCGAGGAGATAGTTTTTTCCATCCTTTATGCAATTGAGTTATGTTTGTCCGGAGAAAGCCGTATTCCCCGGACAAACCAGTGATATAGTGCGGCTTGTCCGGGGAAATGGCCGTTTTGGCGGACGAACGTATGGTTTTGACTCTGCCGAACGAGTGTTTTTGTTTAACCTTTTGGATTTGCAAGGCTATTTCAGTATTTTTGTGGTTAAGTACATTAACATTGAAAACGATATGGCGACATTGCATATCAAAGGATTCGGTCCCATTGAGGATTCCACGACTATAGAACTCACACCGTTTATGCTGTTGATGGGGCGGCAGAGTTCAGGTAAGAGTACCTTTATGAAAGTGCTCAGTTATTGTCGTTGGGTGGAAAAAAGAATTATGGTATCAACCGATGATTTGATCAGTCAATATACCCACAATAACCGGTTCGCCAAGGAGTTGAAGCAGTTCAACAGATTGAATGATGAATATTTCCGTGATGACACTTTGATAAAGTATGACGGGGACACTATACAGATTGAATATGTCGGCAAAAGTGGAAACCCAAAAATATTACGGAAAAACAACTTTGCCCAAGGGCGTTTCAACAGCAAGCTGTGCTATATCCCTGCTGAACGTAATTTGATTTCCGCCATACAAAATGTTGATCGAGCCTATAAGGCCACTGATCGGGATGTCCTTTTCAATTTCATTTATGAGTGGGATGAGGCCAAATCTCCTTACACCGCTGAACATCCATATCCTTTGTCAGTTACCGGTGGCTTTAGTTATGTCAACAGGTCCGGAGTGGATATGATTGTGAGGGAAGATGGTGTAGAGTCCCCGGCTTTCTATGCTTCAAGCGGAGTGCAGTCAGTTATGCCGTTGGAAGTGATGGCTAACTATATGATGAGTCAGGTTGGCAAAAACGCTCCATTATCTATGGTGGAGCGCAATTCGATCAACGAAACAGACAATGGGTTGGCATCAAGAAGGTTGGAGTATCAGTCCGCTCAAGTATTCATTGAGGAACCAGAGCAAAATCTCTACCCCGAATCACAACGCTTGATTGTGTTGAGCATTATCCGTTCTCTGAAAATGGCATTGGATAAAGGTTCAGAGAGCAGTTTCGTGATGATGACATCCCATAGTCCTTACATCCTTTCAGTCGTCAATGTTCTGTTGCTGGCGGCTGTAGTGTCAGAGAAAGTAGGACAGGCAGAGATTGAGGATGAATATATTATACCGTCATCTTCCGTTTCCGGTTATTTCATAGGAGATGATGGAGTGTTCCGCAATATATTGGACAACGAGATCCCGATGCTCACTGGAAATGATTTGGACGGTGTCTCTGATTGGGTAGATGACAAAATCAGTAAATTGAACAATATTCTATATGGAGAAGTATGAAACGAGGCGAGAGAGAATATTCATCAACTTTTAACCGTTTGACTGTTGACGGATTTGTGCCGGAACAGAATCTTCAATTCCGTTCTAAGGTAGCTGTTTGCGAAAAGGGAAAACGCTATGCCTTGGCAACTGCCGAAGGACAAGACTCCGTGGTATATGCCGTTGACGGTTATATTGTCAAAGATGGCCTAAGGTGTGATAAGCTTGTGCTTGTAAGGCGTACGCAGGAAGGTCGGATTTCTGAGAATTGGTCGGAGATATTTGTTGAGTTAAAAGGAACTGACATTGAGCACGCAATCGCCCAATTACGCGCGACTTTGAGCAAGCCTTTGTTCAGGCATCCGGCAAACGATGACATACGTGCCAGAATTGTAGCCCAATCCTTTCCAGCCCACAAATCCGACCTCAAAATGGAAAAAGCGAAGAAAGAGTTCCGTCAGAATTATGATTGTGATCTCCGTGGAATGAAGACCGGGCAGGAGGAGAAGCTATAGTTTGGTGGACCCTTACTGTATTGTTCGCAACCATTGTATTGTCCCCATATCTTTTATCGTGAGGCAAAAATTAAGATAAAACGCCTCATTTTCAGAATTTATTACTAAATTAGCATCGTTTTAGGCCACTGGTCTGAAACGGACATATTGATGAAAGTGTTTTCGCACTATCCTTAAAGAGAAATCTGACAGTTTCGATGAACATCAATCTATGAATATTAAAAACAATCCAAAGCCGTGGCAAATTGCCGTGCTAATAATGTTGTCATCCGCTCTTTGTCTACTTCTTGCTATTATTGAAGAGCATTTATGGTACACAATCGGAGGTGGTTTTCCATCACTTGCCGTTTCGGCAGCTATAGTGGCGGTGGCAGTGGCATTTTGTGTTTGGTTCGATAGAAAAATTCGTCGGGAAGAGTGTGTGTCGATAGTATATTTGGATGTGTTTAAAGGGTGTTGGGGCATATCCGTTGCTGTTTTTATATTTTTGGCTGCGGACTATTCCATAGGTCAGTATCATTACCTTCGAGGTCTGAAAGAGAGGTAGGCAAAGCGTCTTGCGGTTGAATCTGGAGAGAAAACTCAAAAGAAAGACTCAGTCACAGTCCTATCCTATCAACAGATTCAAGAAATCTTCGGCAAAACGGTTGTTACCGGAAATGAATATGTAGGTAATCTTTATCATCTACTTGATCACGACCATAATCTGTCTGAAGTTGAGGCCATGTGCATTGAACTTCCGATTCTTGACAATATGTTTGCGAACGAGATATTCCTTGATGTTGATAGCGGTGTTATTGTTAATGATTTTGTCCGTGCGTTTAAAGAAAGATATGACAAAAGAATATTTATGGATTATTGCAGATCTCTTTTATGATATTAGACTAAAATTGGATTACCCTCCTTACATCTTGGAGAATCCGCTTGGAAAGGTTGTGAATCCTTCCGGCAGGACTTTAGCAAAAGCGTTCCCAGATAAAGCTTTGAGATGTATTGCATCTGATATCCTGATGGCTTTGTATAATGTTGATAACATCGAACAGCTTCACGAAAGGCTGAAAATACTTGTGGGTAAATTCAATTCGAAGAAATGCAAATATCAGTTGGATTTGTCGATAGATCAAACTTCAACGGGCGATAATGCTGAATATATTTCGCATGTGGAAGCCTTGAAATATGCCTCGGTAGATCAGCTGGAAGATCCGGTTCGAGAAATAATATCACACTTGAATAATACAATTGAGTTCGACAAGAAATGCATTTATGCATTGGCACTTTCCTCTGTTGATGAGCGCAACGGAATAGACATTTTAGGAGCGTTAATGGAGTCTGGTGAATATTCACAATATCTTTATGATGTTTGGGAGAACTGGCGAGACCTAGTACAATATCTATATTTTGGCTATGATGTGACTTCTTCAAGTTTTCCTGATGCATATTACTTTAAGGTTCGCAATATCTGTGCAAATACTATTCTTAGACATATTCAAGAACATCCTGAGGATAAAGATTCTATTATCAACCTTTGCCGCTTTGCTAATGCGGAGTTGTATGGTGGATTTAACTGTTGTGATGATGATCTCTTCTGTTCAAATCTTTCAGGTAGAGACCTCTTTCGATAAAACAATACTCAAATCATTATATTGTCGCAAAAAAAATATTTTTGCGACAATATATAATTGTAATAATGGTGCAAAGCATTGAAAATATAATTGTTAACTCTATAAAGAAATGCGGGAGGGGAGCGGTGTTTTTCCCTTCCGATTTTTCAAAGGTAGGGGAGAGGTCCGCTGTCCTTAAGGCCTTGAAGCAGATGACGGACAGGGGGCATCATCAGGGGCGCAAGAGGCATCTACTGCTATCTCAAAATTGACAAAGAACTTGGACTTGGGTCATCACTCTGAGCCGTAAGGTTCTCCGCTATCTGCCTGAGCCACAATGTCCGGCAAAAGCCGCATTCCCCGGAGAAACCGGTGATTTGGTACAGTTTGTCCGGGAAATCACCGTTTTGGTGGACGGAACGTGTGAACTTTTTCTTGTATAGAGATATAACCCTTCGTAGGGAACCAAAGGAGGCTAACCAAGGAAATTCTATTTATTAACCAAGCGAATTAGGTGCGCTGTCGCTGATTGTTCATATAGAAGACGTTTGGGATTTTTCGCTAGGAACATCCGTATCGAAAGTTCGGATTTCGGCGGGCCTTTGGTCGTTTGCGTGAATGACGAGAGTTTTGAAACAAGACAGCAGGTAAACTGGTATATTCATTAATGGCGGAGGAGTGGAGCATATTCGCGGATTGGAATCCGTGGCACGGGTGCACTAAGGTGAGTCCGGGCTGCAGGTTCTGTTATGTCTATCGGCAGGATGAGATGTACGGGAGCGAGATCGCAAGCAACCTCGCGCGCAAGACGGCGGCGTTCAATCTGCCGGTCAAAAGAAAGCGGGACAAGACTTTCAAGATTCCTTCCGGCAAGATTGTCTTCACGTGCTTCACTTCGGATTTTCTGCTGGAGGACGCGGATCCGTGGAGGCCGGAATGTTGGGAAATGATGCGCTTTCGGAGCGACTGTATGTTCTATTTCTTTACAAAACGGATTGACCGTCTGGAACGGTGTCTGCCTCCGGACTGGGGCGACGGCTATGACAATGTCATCGTCGGCTGCACTGTGGAGAACCAGGCTATGGCCGAGCGTCGGCTTCCCATATTTAAGGAACTTCCGATAAGGCATAAGTCGATCATTGTGGCGCCGATGCTTGAGCGGATGGACATCTCACGATGGCTGGATGACACGATCGAGGAGGTAAGTGTGAGCGGAGAGTCCGGAGTGGGGGCGAGGCCTTGTGATTTCGATTGGATTCTGAATCTGCGTTCGCAATGCGTCGCCAAAGAGGTTCCGTTCCGTTTCCACCAGACGGGTGCTTACTTCATCAAAGACGGAAGGACGTACCGCATCCACCGCCGCCACCAGCTGAGCCAGGCCCACAAGGCCAACATCGACTACGGCATCAAAGAGTACTATGTTCCTGAAAAGCCTTGGAATCTCTGGGCGGAATCGGATTATCCAGAAGGCAAATAACTTCATCATTTTACATTTTCGCAAACATTTGAACATTTCATAAAACAGTGAAATCAAATACGAAAGCCGAAGTCGGATGAAAAGCCGACTTTTGTTGTCGTATTTAACCATCATAATTGTTTTATGAAAACACTGACTAATTTATTGCTTGCGACAACCATTATGCTGGGGGCTTGCACTCAAGTTTCAACCGGCAACGATGACAACGGTGGCAAGACCGATCCGCAGCTCAATCACAAAAGCCGGATCGACCTTGGACAGACAGTCAAAAGTTCTATTCTTGGGAAGGAAGTGCGCTATACGATCTACCTTCCGGCCGGCTATGATGATTCGAGAAAGGTATATCCGGTCCTCTACCTCCTTCACGGCTATGATTTCAATGGCGGGAACGAGAAAGGTGATCTTGCCTGGGTAAGTAGTGGCTCGATGGTGCAAAGCACGGACTCGGCCATCAAGCATGGAAAGGTCGGAGAATTAGTGGTCGTTATGCCTTGCGGATTCAACGCTTTTTATGTCAACGGATTTCAGGACGGAATGAAATACGAGGATTTCTTCTTTGATGAACTGATCCCACACATAGAGGCCAATTACAAGGTGAGGCCCGGCAGGGCATCACGTGCCATCGCAGGACTATCGATGGGAGGTTACGGCACGACACTATACGCTTTCAAACATCCGGAGATGTTCTGTATGGCCTATTCGATGAGCGGGGCGGTGGCAGGAAACGGTAATGTCACGACCCCTCAGTCAGTCATCGAGTCATCAATGACTAACGGAGCGAAATCAGACGGTTTCCCTTATTATATTATGGAAGTCGGAATCCAAGACCAGATCCCGGGACTTTACAAAGCGAATGTTGACTTCGATAAATATCTAACCTCCAAGAATATAGCTCACGAATATCTCGAAAGGGAAGGTGGGCACGATTGGGCTTTCTGGACAGAATGCTACAAAAAGTGTCTTGTCGCGCTTGGCAATTACTACACTGCTAATAACAAACAATAAAATCCATGAAACCAAGAAAAAAGATTTTGGCGACCATTCTGTCAGTCCTGTTGTCAGGCGGTCTGGTCGCGACAGCTCAGCCTGCTGTCATTCAGGTGAATGGTACTGTGCTTGATTCCGGGGGCTCGACTTTGGTCGGAGCCGCTGTCGAAGTTGAAGGCACACGTACTTTCGCACTCACGGATTCTGACGGAAAGTTCTCGCTCAAAGCTCCGTCAGGAAGTTCCTTGAAAGTCTCCTTGCTCGGTTTTGTCACACAAAAAGTGGCGGCCCAAAAAGAAGTGAGGATTGTCTTGACCGAGGATGTTCAGCAACTCGAAGAGACTGTGGTCATAGGTTACGGTGTCCAGAGAAAGTCAGATGTGACCGGGGCGATCGCGTCATTGAAATCCTCTGATTTGGAGAACCGCACGATCAGCAATCTCGCCCAATCGCTCGCCGGAAAGACAAGTGGAGTGCAAGTGATCAACACTACGGGGCGTCCAGGCTCGTCAGGCAGCATACGTGTCCGTGGATATTCATCAAACTCAGGAGCCATCAGCCCTTTGTATATTGTCGATGGCATCCAGGTGGGTGACATAGGCTATCTGGATCCGAGCAACATCGAGTCGATGGAGGTCCTCAAGGATGCCGCTTCCGCCGCCATCTATGGCGCTCAGGCCGGAAATGGTGTCATCCTTGTGACGACAAAGTCCGGTGCGAAGGAAGGTGAAGGCAAGATATTCTATGATATGCAATATTCCATCGAGTCGATTGGCCACGTTCCGGAGATGATGCAGGCACAGGATTATATCAATTATATGGTCGAAGGCGGAAAACTTTCGCTGGAGGATCTTAAGACCTACTATGACGGCCACACCAACACCAACTGGATGAACGAGACTTTCGAGAACGGTGTGTATCAGAAGCACACGGTCGGTTTTATGGGTGGAGGCAAGCGCGGCAACCTTTATGTGGCCGGTTCCTGGCTTGACAATGATGGTGTCGTGAAAGGCGACAAGGATTTCTACAAGAGACTGACTTCGCAGGTCAACGCTGACTATCAAGTAAAGCCTTGGCTGAAGATCGGTCTGACAAACTCCATAGAGAAATACAGCTATGGGAGTGTTTCGGAAAGTAACTACTATGGATCGGTGCTGGGGTCCGCCATCATAATGGACCCGCTCACTCCGGCGTATTACACCGAGGAGCAGCTCCCTTTGGGTATGAAACTGGCCCTTTCGAACGGTTATAACCTTCTGAAGAACAAAGATGGTCTCTACTATTCGGTCTCTGACTTTATCGGTGGCGAGGACGCCCATCCTCTTGTCCAGACAGAGACTTATGAGGCCAAGAACGAGGGTATGAACGTACTCGGCTCTTTCTTTGCGGATTTCACACCGGTCAAAGGGCTTGTGTTCTCCTCTAAGTTCGGCTACAGACTGGGCTACAGCAACTCGTCGAACTATTCATTCCCGTATTTCATCAACACGCAGAAATACAGCACCAAGTATGGCCTGAGCGGGACTGTGTCCAACAACCTCAGTTATCAGTGGGACAACTATGTCAACTATATGTTCAACATAAAGGAACATAATTTCACCGCGATGGCAGGTATGTCATTCATGCACGGAAGTTCGAACTACATCACAGGCAGCGGTGATGAGTTGAAAAGCTACGAGAAGAATTTCCGCTACCTGAGCTTCCTCACGACAGAGTGCAACGATTCCGTCAGCGGAATAGAGAGCGAAAGCTCAAGTCTTTCCTATTTCGGACGTCTCGGTTGGAGCTGGAAGAACCGCTATATGCTCCAGGCTACGTTCCGCGCGGACGCGTTCGACTCCTCCAAACTGTCAGCCAAGAACCGTTGGGGCTATTTCCCGTCAGTTTCTGCCGGTTGGACCATCAGCGACGAGGACTTTATGAAAGGAATCAGCCGCAATGCCCTGTCATTCCTAAAGATCCGCGGAAGCTGGGGTGTCAACGGCAACATAGGTGTGCTGGGCGGTTATCCTTACACACGCGGCATCAATGTCGGAGCGTGGTCCTACCAGTACGACACGACAGGTGGCTTCTACTACGGTTCCGCCCCTGCCGGACTTGCCAACCCCGATCTGAAATGGGAGACTTCAGAGCAGATCGACCTTGGATTGGACGCACGTTTCCTCCGCGACAAACTCTCATTTTCTGTTGACTGGTACAACAAGAAGACCAAGGACCTGCTGATAAGCGTCACTCCTCCGTTCGAGACCGGTGCCACCAGCGTGACAATGAACGCCGGCAAGGTCCGTAACTGGGGTATAGAGACCGAACTCTCTTGGAAAGACAGCATCGGTGACTTCTACTACGGTGTCACCTCAAATCTCTCGATGCTCAGAAACAAGGTCACCTATCTTGATCCGACCGTTTCTAGAATCAGTGGCCAGAGCTACCACACCTCGACAGTGACGATGTTCGAGACAGGGCATCCGGTCTGGTATATGTACGGCTACAAGTTCGATCACATCGACCAGGCTACCGGCAACCCGATTTTCGAGGACATCAACGGTGACGGAGTGATCACCGGGGACGACAAGACTGAGATCGGATGCGCTATTCCAGACCTTACCTACGGACTTACCATCAACCTTGCCTACAAAGGATTTGACCTTACTATGTTCGGAAGCGGAGTGGCAGGTAATGACACCTGGCTTCTGTTCTACCGTTCCGACTACCAGAAGCGCAACAATCTCAAACTGTTCTATGACGACAGATGGACCGAGACCAACACCGGCGCAAGCCGTCCGCGGTCCGGGTGTGTGGACGAGGATAAATATTACCTGTCAAGCGCGACCATATTCGACGGTTCCTACTTCAAGATCAAGCAGATGCAGCTGGGATACACTTTGCCGCAGAACCTTACCAGAAAGGCCAGAATCGAAAACCTGCGCCTCTATGTCTCGATGGACAATTGGTTCACATTCACCAAATATCCTGGATTCGATCCAGAGTCTGCGTCAATGGGCGCAACGGCTGGAATGGGAATCGACTGCGGAGCCTATCCTGTGACGCGTAAACTCGTCTTCGGACTCAATCTGTCTTTCTAACCATTAATGTTTTATGAATATGAAGAATAAGATAATACTTGCGGCTTTGGCTTGCCTGTCGGTGGTCTCCTGTTCCGATATGCTGGAGATTGAGCAGAAAGGAGTGGTCAAGGAGGAGACCTACTATTCCACTGACGAGGATGCTCTTTCGGCCATCACGGTGGTATATTCAACACTGAGCGCCAGCAACTGGTTCATGGACAACAGCGTCCGTAATGTGCTTTCGGACGACATCTACAGCGCCGGAGGCACCAGAGGCGACAATGCAAATTACGAGCAGTTGAATGAATATAACTTCGCGGTCAACAACGCGTATATTCCTGGATTATATTCATTCTACTACAATGTGATCTATTACTCCAATGTGCTTCTGGGCAAGTTCTCCCAGGGTGAATCGGATGCGAAGGACAGGTGTATCGCCGAGGCGCGAGTGTTCAGGGCGTGGGCACATATGCAGCTGGCCACGCTATGGGGTAACCCTCCGCTCATCGACCATATATTTGAGGGTTCAAGTGAATACCAACAGCCTAACAGCGACCCGCAGGAACTGTGGAAGTTCATAATCGACGAACTCGGTGAGGCGGCCGCGAAGCTTCCGTCAAAGATCGGTATTGATGAACCGGTGGTCAGGCTCACAAAAGAAGTCGCCTTGTCATTCCGTGGAAAGGCTCAGGTTCTGAGCGGGGATTACGAAGGTGCCAAGACCAGCCTTAAACAAGTGATTTCCTCTGGGTTGTACGGCTTGGTTCCGACCTCGGCTCTCGGTGAACTCTTCACAGGAAAGTACGATCTCTGTAGAGAGACCGTCTATGAGACCAATCTTGTCTATAACAAGTCGAATGTCTGGTTCGCCTATGTGAACGGACCTAATATGTACGGCCCTCGAACCGACCACCTTTCCGGCTATCCAAGCGGCATCTATGGGATCGGCTGGGGCTTCTTCAATCCGCGTCAGGAGTTCATTGATGAGTTCAGGAAAAACGAGGAGGGTTCTCCGCGTTTCAACGCGTGGGTTCGCTCCTGGGATGATCTGCTCGCTGGTGGCGTAAGCGGAACCCAAGGCAATTCCCTTTACGGATGCTGCGGTTGGTTTGACTGGAAATTTCACGTGGACCAGAATGATGTGCCTACGGAAGGCTACGGCTACTGTTGGATGAAAAACCCGCGTTGGATGCGCTATGCCGAGGTGCTTCTGTTATATGCCGAGGCTTGCGCGGTCGCCGGAGACGGTGACGGCAGCGGACTGAAAGCCCTGAATGACATTCAGGAACGTGCAGGAGCTCCGAAGACATCCTTGTCATTGGCCAATGTGAAGAAAGAGAAACGTTTCGAGATGTGGATGGAAGGTGTCAGGATTACGGATGTCATACGGTGGGGAGATGTCGATAAGACCACATTGCCTGAGCAGGGCAAGTACGTTCCGCTGTTCAAGGGCAAGGCGTCCGACGGGAGCTATATTGTGGACAAAACCACCTACACCAACGAGAATTATGGATTCAAGACAGGGCGGCACGAACTTCTGCCATACCCTGAAGTGGAGACCATCTCGAACTCCAAAATCGTTCAGAACCCTGGCTGGGGAACTGAAAACTAATGTTAATTTCAATGCTTAAGATATTATGAAAGAATATATTAAATATTCAATAAGTCTCATCCTGGCATTGTCGGCCCTGCCTTCGTGCAGCAAGATAGAGCCTTGGGAAGAGGGTGGGGTAGTGTTTCCGAACAGAGTCCACTATTCTGTCAAGACGACGGAATTGATCGATGTCAACGATGGAGTGTCGGTGATAAACGAAGAACTTCTGAGGTACGACATAAGTTTCTATGACGACAATTCCGTTGACAGGGGAACAGTCAGCGTCATCGCCAGTCGGGACGCCGACAGTTTTCAGGGTGATTACAGTGTTTCCAGTACCGTACAAGCAGGGTCGTTGCTCGGTGGTTCAATAATCAGTGAGGACGGGACGGAAACTGATCTGAGAGAGTCGGTAGTAATCGCTCAAAACGGTCTTAAATCATTGTCTGTCACCGTTTCAGGACACGAGTTCATCAGCTTTGCAAAAGGTGTGGGAGTGCCGGAACATCAGCGTGACGCCAACGAGGACTGCTGCAAGAAATACCTCATCAACCATAGCTCTGAATATGCAGGGGCCTATGTCCACACGTTGAGCGTCGGAGCTAAAGGAGTCACCTGCACGGAAGGGCAGTACTATGACACTTACACCGGTGAAGGAGACTATCTTATCCTTAAGTTTGTCTCCTCTTCCGAAACTCTTGGGGAAGGACGTTTCACCGCCGCGGCGATGGACAAGGCTGTGTCAGGAAATTTTATGGCCGGAAAACTGATCGATTCAGGAATGGGATTCTCTTACCTTGACGGTTCACAATTCTACACTCTGAAAGAAGGGGAGACTTATCCGGTCGTGGCTCAGGCTGTCACGGGAGGAGACCTCCAGATCACGATACAAGACGCGGAAAAAGAGATATTCACAGTCAGCGGCACACTTATCTTGGAAGACGGAAGCATATTCACAATCTCCTACAATGGCCGCCTGACTCCTGAACCAGCCACTGAAAGGGATTGGAATGTCTGGAAATATTCCGTAAGCGCAGTCTATGGCCCTCCGGCGTGGGCTCCGGTGGAAGGAATCAAGATGTTTAATGTGGCCGTTTTCGATCCAAAGGAGAACCTTGTCGCGCTCTTTACTCCGATTGTCAATGACACTGACGACAGTTTCCTCGGAGAATTCACGGTCGCTGAGTTCGCAGCCGCCTCCGGGCTGATGGGCAATGGGTATGAATATATGGGCAACATCGGTGGCTCATATTTCTACGATGATGGCGATCTTAACCTGATCAATGCGGGAAGCCGGATCAGCATCGTAGCCAATGAAGACGGGAGTATCAGTTTCAAAGGCACAAGTGTATCGGTTACAGTGAACGGTGCGACAGTGACCAAGGACATTGACATCAAGGCTTATTCACCTGACTATACAAAACAGTAACAACTTAAATTTCGGATATTTATGAAAAAGATTCTTACAACTCTCGCTCTTGCCTCAGCTGCGTTCACAGCGTCGGCACAACAGTCCCTTTGGGGTGGACAGGACTTGATCTCGCCACAGATCAACGCGGACAACACAGTGACATTCAGGTACAAGGCTCCTAAAGCTGTCACGGTTCAGGTGACCGGAGACTTCCTGCCGACAACCGCGATGACGACACCGTGGGGCAAATTCGATGCTCCAGGTGTGGCCGACCTCAAAGAAGGCAAGGACGGCATCTGGGAATATACCACCGAGGCCCCTCTCGCAAGCGAGCTGTATAACTACAGCTTCATCATAGATGGTGTCAGAGGTCTTAAGGACCCGAACAATGCTTATGTCCAGAGGGACATAGCCAACATATTCAATTACTTCATCATCGGTGGCGGTAAAGCTGACGACTACAAGGTGCAGGATGTACCGCACGGAACCGTGTCGAAGGTTTGGTATGACTCGCCTGTGGCCGGACATTCCAGACGTATGTCGGTCTATACTCCGGCAGGCTACGAGAACGGCAAGGGACGTTACCCGGTCCTTTATCTTCTGCACGGAATGGGAGGCGATGAGGAAGCGTGGCTGTGTACGGGGCGCGCGGCTCAGATTCTTGACAATCTGATCGCCT